>Ga0308160_10000439_pt1 | contig 81030 bp, 70 predicted proteins | sample PhyFR1_FD_201036 | JGI IMG/M metagenome (GOLD analysis project Ga0308160, IMG submission 201036) | Phyllosphere microbial communities from UC Gill Tract Community Farm, Albany, California, United States - DLSLF.R1 | ecosystem: Host-associated > Plants > Phyllosphere > Unclassified | place: USA...
CGGCACCCGACTTGCCGCCCAGCTCGGCGCGTACTTCTGCTTCCAGCGTCGAAGCCGAAACCAGGACCTTCGCATCCGGGCTGATCAGGTTCGCATAGATGTGCAGGTTGGTGCGGTGAATCGACAGGCGATTCACGCCCAGCTGCGCGATCTTGATGCGGGTTTGGCGTCCACGACGCAGACGCGATTGTTTCTTGTCCATGTCAGCTCCGATTATTTCTTCTTGGTTTCTTTAAGCTTCACCACTTCGTCCGCATAACGGACACCCTTGCCCTTGTACGGCTCAGGCGAGCGGTAAGCGCGCACTTCTGCGGCAACCTGGCCGACCTTTTGACGATCGATACCCTTGATCAGGATTTCGGTCGGGGTCGGGGTTGCTGCGGTGACGCCTTCCGGCATCGCGTGCAGAACCGGGTGCGAGAAGCCCAGCGACAGGTTCAGGGCGTTGCCCTGGACAGCTGCCTTGTAGCCCACGCCGACCAGGGTCAGGCGCTTTTCGAAACCCTTGGTGACACCAGTCACCATGTTGTTTACCAGTGCACGCAGGGTGCCCGACATGGCGTTCGATTCGCGGGAATCGTCGATCACGTCGAAGGTCAGCGTGCCGTTGTTGTTTTCCACTTTGACCAGACCGTTCAGCGGCTGGGTCAGGGTGCCCAGCGGGCCCTTGACAGTGATCGACGACGCGTTGATCGCGACGTCGGCGCCGGCCGGAACGGCGATCGGCATCTTAGCTACTCGAGACATCGTGTACTCCTTAAGCCACGTAGCAAATCACTTCGCCACCGACACCGGTTGCGCGTGCTTTGCGGTCGGTCATCACACCCTTCGGGGTCGAGACGATTGCCACGCCCAGGCCGTTCATGACCTGCGGGATTTCATCCTTGCCCTTGTAGATGCGCAGGCCAGGACGGGACACGCGCTCGAGGCGCTCGATAACCGGACGGCCAACGTAATACTTCAAACCGATGTTCAGTTCCGACTTGCCACCTTCGGTGGACACGGCGAAATCTTCGATGTAACCCTCGTCCTTCAGGACGTTGGCGATCGCAACTTTCACTTTCGACGACGGCATCGACACGTTGGTCTTTTGCACGCCTTGTGCGTTGCGGATGCGGGTCAGCATATCGGCGATAGGATCGCTCATACTCATTGCTTATTCTCCTATTACCAGCTAGCTTTGGTCATACCCGGGATTTCGCCTTTCATGGCGAATTCGCGGATCTTGGTACGGGCCAGACCGAATTTACGGAAAGTACCACGCGGACGGCCGGTCATTGCGCAACGGTTGCGCTGGCGGGTCGGGGCCGAGTTACGCGGCAGGGCCTGCAGTTTCAGGCGGGCTTCGTAACGCTCTTCTTCGGTCTTCGACTGGTCGTCGATGATTGCTTTCAGAGCGGCACGCTTTGCGGCGAATTTCTCCACCAGGTCTGCACGCTTCTGTTCGCGGTTGATCAGTGCAAGTTTTGCCATGCTCTTAGTTCCTGAACGGGAATTTGAAGGCGGCGAGCAGCGCTTTGGCTTCTTCGTCGGTCTTAGCGGTCGTGGTGATCGAGATGTTCATGCCACGCAGCGCATCGATCTTGTCGTAATCGATTTCCGGGAAGATGATCTGCTCTTTGACGCCGATGTTGTAGTTGCCACGGCCGTCGAACGATTTGCCGCTGACGCCACGGAAGTCACGCACGCGCGGCAGGGCCACGGTGATGAAACGATCCAGGAATTCGTACATGCGGGCGCCGCGCAGGGTCACCATGGTACCGATCGGGTAGCCTTCGCGGATCTTGAAACCTGCGATTGCCTTGCGAGCCTTGGTCACGACCGGCTTCTGGCCGGCGATCTTGGTCAGGTCGCCAGTGGCGTGCTCGATGACCTTCTTGTCGGCGACAGCTTCCGACAGACCCATGTTCAGGGTGATCTTGGTCAGGCGCGGCACTTCCATCACCGATTTGTAACCGAATTTCTCGGTCAGCTCGGCGACGACTTTGTCTTTATACAGTTGTTGGAGACGGGCCATTTCTCATTACCCTTTCACTACTTCGCCGTTCGACTTGAAGACGCGGACTTTTTTGCCATCCACTTCTTTGAAGCCAACGCGATCAGCCTTGCCGGTCGCTGCATTGAACAGCGCGACGTTCGACACGTGAATCGGCATGGTCTTGTCGACGATACCACCAGTTACGCCGGTCATCGGGTTCGGCTTGACGGCCTTCTTGGCCACGTTCACGCCTTCAACGATGACGTGCTCAGCATCTACACGCTGCTGAACGACACCGCGCTTGCCTTTGTCTTTACCGGCCAGAACGATGACTTCGTCGTTTTTACGAATCTTATCCATTGCGACTCCCTTACAGAACTTCAGGTGCCAGGGACACGATCTTCATGAACTTTTCGGTGCGCAGTTCGCGGGTCACCGGTCCAAAGATGCGGGTACCGATCGGCTCCAGCTTGCTGTTCAGCAGGACAGCGGCATTGCCGTCGAACTTCACCAGGGAGCCGTCTTGGCGGCGCACACCTTTAGCGGTACGCACGACCACGGCATTGTAGATTTCACCTTTCTTGACGCGGCCGCGCGGAGCAGCCTGCTTCACGGTGACCTTGATCACGTCGCCAATGCTGGCGTAACGGCGCTTGGAGCCGCCCAATACCTTGATGCACAGTACTTCTTTGGCACCGGTATTGTCGGCCACTTCGAGCCGGCTTTCGGTTTGAATCATGATATTTTCTTTCCCAACTTAAGCCGTAGAAAACCCCACGGATAACCGTAGGCCTGCGGTCAGTCTTGGTCCCGCCGCCCTGCCCCTGCTGGGACATGACGATTGGGTGATTGGACTTTCCAATGTACTTCATTGCAGGCCGCAGACATCGCGGGGACAACTGCGGCAACACATGAACGAAGCCCGCTAGTATCGCAGATACCAGCGGGCGTCGCAAGACAAATTTTAAGGCTTAGAGAACCTGTGCGACTTGCACAACACGGGTCAGCGTCCACGCCTTCGTCTTCGAGATCGGGCGACCTTCCTGGATCTCGACCGTGTCGCCGGTCTTGGCCTGGTTGGTCTCGTCGTGCGCGTGGTACTTGTTCGAGCGCACGATGATCTTGCCGTACAGCGGGTGCTTGACGTGACGCTCGACCAGCACGGTTACCGTCTTGTCCATTTTGTCGGACACGACCTTGCCGACCAGCGTACGCTTCAGCGCCGTTTTAGTGGTGTCGTTCATTTGGCTTCCTTCTGGTTCATCACGGTTTTGACGCGGGCGATATCGCGGCGCACCTTCTTGAGCTGGGCGGTGTTGCTCAGCTGCTGCGTTGCGATTTGCATGCGCAGGCCGAACTGTGCCTTCAGCAGCTCATTCAGCTCTTGCTGCAGAGCTGCCTGGTCTTTGCCGCGGAGTTCCGTTGCTTTCATTCTTAACTCCTGTTATTGGCCGACTTGGCGCACCACGAAAGTGGTTGCCAGCGGCAGTTTGGCAGCGGCCAGGCGGAATGCTTCGCGCGCCAGTTCTTCTGCGACGCCGTCCATCTCATACAGGACCTTGCCCGGCTGGATTTCAGCGACGTAGTACTCCGGGTTACCCTTACCGTTACCCATACGGACTTCAGCCGGCTTGTTCGAGATCGGCTTGTCCGGGAAGATACGGATCCAGATACGGCCGCCACGCTTGATGTGACGGGTCATGGCACGACGTGCCGCTTCGATCTGGCGGGCCGTGATACGGCCGCGGGCAACGGCCTTCAGGCCGAACTCACCGAACGACACAGCGGTGCCGCGGGTGTGCGAAATGCCGGTGTTACGGCCTTTCTGCTCTTTACGATACTTTCTGCGGGATGGCTGCAGCATGCTTATTCTCCTGCTTTCTCAGCAGCCGGCTTGGCAGCGCGGCGGCCTGCTGGTGCGGTACCTGGCTTGGCGCCCGGACGGCCACGGCCTGCCGGTTTGCCATCGTCACGACGCGGACCGCGCGGCTTCTTCTCGTCGGCCGGCACGTCGATCACCGGAGCTTCGCCGGTCGGCGAACGGTCACCCTTGTAGACCCAGACCTTGACACCGATGATGCCGTAGGTGGTCGAGGCTTCGCTGGTGCCGTAGTCGATATCGGCGCGCAGGGTGTGCAGCGGCACACGGCCTTCGCGGTACCATTCGGTACGTGCGATTTCGATGCCGTTCAGACGGCCCGACGACATGATCTTGATGCCGACAGCGCCCAGACGCATGGCGTTCTGCATCGCACGCTTCATGGCGCGACGGAACATGATGCGCTTTTCGAGCTGCTGAGCGATCGAGTCAGCGATCAGCTGCGAGTCGATTTCCGGCTTGCGGATCTCTTCGATATTGACGTGCACCGGCACGCCCATGATCTTGGTCAGCGACGACTTCAGAACTTCGATGTCTTCGCCTTTCTTGCCGATCACGACGCCAGGACGCGACGAGTAGATCGTGAAGCGGGCGTTCTTGGCCGGACGCTCGATGACGATGCGGCCGACAGAAGCGTTCTTCAGCTTCTTCTTCAGGAAAGCACGGGCTTCCAGGTCTTCCTTCAGCATGTCGGCGAAGTTGCCGTTGCCAGCATACCAGCGCGAGGCCCAGTTACGGGTCACCGACAGGCGGAAGCCGGTCGGGTGGATTTTCTGTCCCATCGTGTGACTCCTTAGTTACCGACAGTCACGTAGATGTGACAGGATTGTTTCGAAATGCGATCACCGCGGCCTTTGGCACGTGCCGTAAAGCGCTTCAGGATCGGACCCTTTTCGACGTAGATCTGAACGACCTTCAGTTCGTCGATGTCGGCACCATCGTTGTGCTCGGCGTTCGCAATTGCGGACTCCAGCACTTTCTTGATGATGGTGGCGCCTTTCTTCGGGCTGAACTGCAGGATGTTCAGCGCGGCGTCGACCTTCTTGCCACGGATCAGGTCCGCAACCAGGCGGCCCTTCTGCTCCGACAGGCGCACGCCTTTGAGGATAGCTTTAGTTTCCATTATTTCTTCGCCTTCTTGTCAGCGGCATGGCCCTTGAACGTACGGGTCAGGGCGAATTCGCCCAGCTTGTGACCCACCATGTTCTCGGACACATACACCGGCACGTGCACCTTGCCGTTGTGGACGGCGATGGTCAGACCGATGAAGTCCGGAGTGATCGTCGAGCGGCGCGACCAGGTTTTGACTGGCTTCTTGTCTTTGGTCGCTTGCGCGGCTTCGACTTTTTTCACCAGGTGGGCGTCGATGAACGGCCCTTTTTTCAATGAACGAGTCATGTTTTATCCTTATTTCTTGCCGCGACGCGAGACGATCATCGACGAAGTGCGCTTGTTCGAACGCGTCTTCTTGCCCTTGGTCTGCTGGCCCCATGGCGACACCGGATGACGACCGGCTGCCGTACGACCTTCACCACCACCGTGCGGGTGGTCGATCGGGTTCATGACGACACCGCGGACGGTCGGGCGGACACCGCGCCAACGCATCGCACCGGCTTTACCGATCTTGCGCAGGCTGTGTTCGGCGTTGCCGACTTCACCCACGGTGGCGCGGCACTCGATGTGCACGCGACGCACTTCACCCGAGCGCAGGCGAACCTGAGCGTAGGTACCTTCACGGGCCATCAGCACGACAGCGGCGCCGGCGGTGCGGGCCATCTGTGCGCCTTTACCCGGCAGCATTTCGACGCAGTGCATCACGGTACCAACCGGGATGTTGCGGATCGGCAGGCAGTTACCGGCCTTGATCGGTGCTTCCGAACCGTTCATCAGCGTGTCGCCGACAGCAACGCCCTTCGGGGCGATGATGTAAGCGCGGGCGCCGTCGGCGTAGCACAGCAGGGCGATGTGGGCGGTACGGTTCGGGTCGTATTCGATACGCTCGACCTTGGCCGGGATGCCGTCCTTGCTGTTACGCTTGAAGTCCACGACACGGTAGTGGTGCTTGTGACCACCGCCGATGTGACGGGTCGTGATGTGACCGTTGTTGTTACGGCCAGCAGTCTTCGATTTCTTCTCAACCAGGGCTGCGAACGGACGACCTTTGTACAGGTCGCTGTTCACAACCTTCACCATGCCGCGGCGGCCTGGGGAGGTTGGCTTCATCTTAACGAGTGCCATTATTTAGCCTCCTCGACAAAATTGATTTCCTGACCCGGCTTCAGGGCCACGAAAGCACGCTTGGTGTGGTTGCGACGACCGACGAAACGACCCGAACGCTTTTGCTTGCCTTCGCGGTTCACGGTCTGCACCGACTCGACTTCCACCTTGAACAGCAGTTCGACGGCGGCTTTGATTTCCGGCTTGGTCGCGTCCGGCAGAACCTTGAACACGATCTGTTCGTTCTTTTCAGCGACGAAGGTCGCCTTTTCGGAAATGACCGGAGCCAGCAGCACCTTCATCAGGCGCTCTTCGCTGAATTTGATTGCGGCGCTCATGCGTACATCTCCTCGATCTTGGCCAGAGCAGCTTTGGTGACCAGGACTTTCTTGTAGAACACCAGCGACATCGGGTCAGCGTGCTTCGGCTCGACAACCAGGACGTTCGGCAGGTTGCGCGATGCCAGCAGCAGGTTTTCGTCGATGGTGTCGGTGATCACCAGGACCGATTCCAGACCCATGCCTTGCAGCTTTTGCGACAGCAGCTTGGTCTTCGGGGCTTCGATGGTCAGGTTCTCGACGACGTTCAGACGCTCTTCGCGGGCCAGCTGCGACAGGATCGAGCACATACCGGCGCGATACATCTTCTTGTTGACCTTGTGCGAGAAGTTCTCGTCAGGCGAGTTCGGGAAGATGCGACCACCACCACGCCACAGCGGCGAGGACGACATACCGGCACGAGCACGGCCCGTACCTTTTTGACGCCACGGCTTCTTGGTGGTGTGGCTGACTTCTTCACGATCCTTCTGCTTGCGGTTACCCGAGCGCGCGTTGGCGGCGTAGGCGACCACGATCTGGTGGATCAGGGCTTCGTTGTAATCGCGACCGAACACGGTGTCGGCTGCGTTGGCTGCGCCAGCGGCTTGGCCTTGCTCATTCAGGAGCTTCAGTTCCATGCTTATGCTCCCTTCTTGGCTTTGACTTTGACGGCCGGCTTGACAACCACTTGACCGTTCTTGGCGCCAGGAACGGCACCCTTCACCAGCAGCAGTTGACGATCGGCGTCGATACGTGCGATTTCCAGGTTCTGGGTGGTGACAGTGACATCACCCATGTGACCGGTCATGCGCTTACCAGGGAACACGCGACCCGGATCCTGTGCCATACCGATGGAACCCGGAACGTTGTGCGAACGCGAGTTACCGTGGGTAGCACGACCCGACGAGAAGTTGTAACGCTTGATGGTACCGGCGTAGCCCTTACCGATCGAGGTGCCTTGCACGTCGATTTTCTGGCCCACTTCGAACATCGAGACATTGACTGCGTCGCCAGCTTTGAAACCAGCGGCTTGAGCGGCGTCGATGCGGAATTCCTTCAGCAGCGTACCGGCTTCGACACCAGCTTTGGCGTAGTGACCCGCACTGGCCTTGTTCACGCGGGAAGCGCGACGTTGACCGAATACGACCTGAACAGCGGAGTAACCGTCAGTTTCAGGAGTTTTGACTTGCGCAACACGGTTGTTGGACACGTCCAGCACGGTGACAGGGATCGAATCGCCGTCATCCGTGAAGATACGCATCATGCCAACCTTGCGACCGAGAAGGCCCAGGCTCATTTTTTCTCCATTCCCACCTACGATTGGGCGGGGCTAATTGAACTACAAAAACGCATGGGCAAAAAAAGACTAGCCCATACCGAAGCCGGCTAGTATAGCGCGCGCTGCGGATAGGCGCAACAGGAGAATGCGAGAGCTGACGCGATCTGTTGCGTTTTACGCTGATGTATGGAGAAGGAAGGAATCCGTTCTGGCGAACGGCACAGAAAAGGCAGTGCTTCGCCTTTTCTCTGCAGGCTCGAGGCCTGCGCTATGGAGGAATTCTGGTGGGCGGTGCAGGATTCGAACCTGCGACCCCTTGGATGTCGACCAAGTATTCTAACCAGCTGAACTAACCGCCCGGGGAGGCCGCATTATAAGGGCCTCGTTCAGGAAAGTGCAATACCCATCTGCAAAATCTTTTATGCGCCTTGCATGACGGTCCGCCAGTGCTCAGGCGTGCACGCCGGACTGAGCGCTTACAATGGCGCCGGAGCTCGCAACGAATCGAAAGGACAAGGATGGACGCCGTCTTCCTGAACAATACTGTACTGACCTGGCTGACCGCACTCGGCGTGGCGCTCGGCACGATGCTGGCGCTGCACCTGGTCAAGAAGGTGTTGGTGCACCGCCTCGGCATCCTCGCCGAGCGCACCGAGACCCGGCTCGACGACGTCGCCGTGGCCGCCCTCAAGGCGACCAAGCGCACGGTAATCCTGGTCATGGGCCTGTACGCCGGCAGCACCATATTGGCGCTGCCGCCGGCGGCGGACCTGTTCACCACCCGCGCCGCCATCGTGACCGGCCTGATCCAGGCGGCGATCTGGGGCAACACCGCCCTGCGCGCCTGGCTCACCGATTACTACGGCACGGTCGATCCGGCGCGCGCCACCTCGGCGGCGGCAGTCGGCTTCATCGCGCGCATGGTGCTGTGGGCGGTGATCCTCCTGATGATCCTGGATAACCTCGGCGTCAACATCACGACCCTGGTGGCCTCGCTCGGCATCGGCGGCATCGCCGTGGCACTGGCGGTACAGAACATCCTCGGCGACCTGTTCGCTTCGCTGTCGATCGTGCTCGACAAGCCCTTCGTGGTGGGTGACTTCGTGATCGTCGACAAATTCCTGGGCACCGTCGAGTACGTGGGCCTGAAAACCACCCGCCTGCGCAGCCTGGGCGGCGAGCAGCTGGTGTTCTCGAACGCCGACCTGCTCAAGAGCCGGCTGCAGAACATGACGCGCATGAGCAGGCGACGCGTGGTGTTCGGCTTCGGCGTTCCCTACGGTACCCCGACCGCCACGCTGCGCGCAATCCCGCCGCTGCTGACCGAACTGGTCAAGGCGCGCGAGCAAACCACCTTCGACCGCGCCCATTTCAGCGGCGTCGGCCCGGCAGCCTACAACTTCGAGGTGGTGTACTGGGTCGAGTCGCCGGACTACCTGGTGTTCATGGACATCCAACAAGAGATCTGGCTGCAACTGCTCGACCGCCTGGCGGAGCTGGACGTACCTCTGGCCTTCCCGACCCAGACCCTGCACGTGCACGACGCGCGCGATCTGGCGGCCGGCGGCAAGGATGCGGCGGCGGCCGAAAAAGGACCGGCACCGCTGCCGCCGCTGCCGGCTTGAGTCAGGCGCCCTGCTCCGGCGGGGCCAGCTGCATCCAGGTCAGGCGCCAGGTGCCGTCGCGCCGCCCGCCAGCCTCGAAATACGGCAGGAAGGTCAGCGGCGCGCGGTAGCCCAGGTTCAGGCGGATCGCCGGCCCGTCACAGCCTTCCGGCGCCGGCAGCAGCTCCAGCACTGCCGCCGGGTTGGCCGGCAGGCGCAGTGTTTCCTCGGTCTTGAAGCCATCGATCAGGCCGGTGGCGTAGACCAGCGGGCCGCGCGTGATCGCCGCGTAGTCGTAGCGCATCACCTGCTGCGCCACCGGCGAGCCGTCCGGCGCCAGCGATTCCTGGGTGTTCTGGCTGACCTGGCGATGCAGGGTCGGCAGCATCGGCAGCTCGAGCGTGACGACGTCGCCGTCCTGCCAGCTGCGGCGGATGCGCAGCCAGTCGCCGGCGGTGGCGCCGCCGATGCGCTCGCCATTCACTGTCGCCTGCGCCTCCGCGGCCCAGGACGGCATCCGCAGCGCCAGCGTGAACTGCGCCGGCGCCGTCAAACCCAGCACGATCCGCACCGCGCCCTGGAATGGGTAGGCGGTTTCCTGGCGCAAGACCACCGGACCGGCCGCCGGCAGTTCCAGTGTCGCCTCGCCGGGGCTGTACAGGTTCAGCGCGATCTCGTCCGCGCCGCGCACCGACCAGGCCGCGCCCGGCAACTCTTCCAGCGCCATCGCCCCGCTCGACTTGCAGCAGCGCCAGTAGGTCGTGTAGACCCGCTTGCCGTTCGGGTAAATGTAATAACACCAGTCCTCGCCGTTCGGCGCCTGCGCGCCGAGCAGGTCGTTGTAAGCGGCGCGTTCGATCTCTTCGGCGTACTGCGCGTCGCCGGTAATCGCCAGCAGCTCGCGGTTCAGCTGGATCCAGGAGAAGGTCGAGCAAGTCTCGATGTAGCCGTAGGGGCTGAAGGCGCCGCGGTGGTTGAACACTTCGCGCGAACGGTGCGCCACCCCGCCCCAGGGCCCGCCGCCCAGGCTCAGGTGATAGGTGCGGATGCTGGTCCAGACCTTGCGCACGGCCTCCAGCAGCTCTGGTTCGCCGGTGGCGCGGTACAGCTTGGCCACACCCACCATGTTCCAGCACAGCTGATAGGCCTTGCCGGTCGCGATCTCGGCGGCGTCGGTGCCGGCCAGCGCCTGCGGCAGCAGGTTCAGCTCGGCGCGCGCGTTGGCTTGCGCCAGCACGCGGCGCGCCAGCGCCAGGTAGCGTTCGTCGCCGGTCGCCAGGTACAGCTCGGCCGCCGGATCGAGCAGGATCGTGGCCGACATGCCGAAGTGGTTGCCGAGCGTGGTGACGTCGATGCCGCCCGTGGTCAGCGCCTGCAGGCACAGGTCGCCGATACGCCGCGCGCAGGTCAGGTAGCGCTCTTCGCCCAGCCAGCGCCAGGCTTCCAGCATGCCGAGGATCAGGTAGCTGTGGGTCCAGATGTCCCAGGTGCGCTTGGCCGGCGCGCCATCCCAGCTGCGCGCTGCCGGCGGCTGCGGAATCGTGAAGCGGCGCTCGGGCGCGTAGGTGCCGAGGTAGCCGCTGTCTTCCTGCTGGGCCACCAGGAAGTCGGCCACGCCGCGCACCTGCCCGGCGAAGCCGGCGTCGCCGCTGCGGCTGGCGGCGCGCGCCGCCGCGTACAGCCACTTGCCGGCGTGCTCGCCATACCAGTCGCCTTCGTGGTTGTGGCATTTGTGGGCCGCGCCGAACAGCGCGATCGCCGGGCTGCCGCCGTCGACGATGAAGTGCGACAGGCGGCCGGACAGGTTGGCCGCCAGGGCCGCACCCAGCAGGCCATGCAGGCGCACGCGCGACGGCGCCGGGAAGCCGGCGGCGGCGTTCATCGGGCCGGCGCTCATGCGGCGTCGACCACGCAGCGGAAGCCCAGCAGCGCGGAGCGGTCCTTGCATGGCGCCATCAGGAGGTATTTGCCGTGCTGGTCGAGCCGGCGCGCCTGCGGGAAGTACCAGTGCGAGGTCTGCGGCTCGTAAGAGCTGCCGCCGCGCAGGCAGGCCGCGCGGGTGTGCTCGTCCACGTACTCGTCGGTCCACTGCCAGACGTTGCCGACCATGTCCATCACGCCGAAGGGGCTGGCGCCGGCCGGGTGGGCGTCGACGTCGCTCGGCGGCGGCAGTTCGCGGCCCTTGTTGATGGCCGGCGCGGCGTCAATCTGCCATTCGTTCCCCCACGGGTACAGGCGGCCGTCCTGGCCCTGCGCCGCATACTGCCATTCCCACTCGTGCGGCAGGCGCTTGCCGGCCCAGGCGGCGTAGGCGCGCGCGTCTTCGAGGCTGACCCAGGTGACCGGCTTGTTTTCCCAGCCGGCGCGCGGCGCGCCCTGCTCCCAGTCGCGCAGGAAGTTGTGGTCGTCCGCCGGCCAATAGCCGCTGGCGTCCAGGAAGCGCTTGAACTCGGCGTTGGTGACCGGATAGCGGTCGATGTGGAAGGGCGCGATCGTCATGCGGCGGCGGTGCGCGCGCCGCGCCGTGCTCTCCCACGGGTACTGGAAGTCCATGCCGGCCCAGGTATAGCCCTCGACCTCGATGCCGGTCACCTCGAAATTGAAGACCCCGCCCGGGATCGCGACCATGCCTTCCGGTGCCTCGGCCGCCGGCCGGGTCGGCGCGATCTCGACCAGCTGCTGCGGCAGCGGGGTCCAGGCCGCGGAATACGATTGCAGCGGCTGGGCGGCAAAGCCGCGCATGGTCGCCAGCACCTGGTCCAGGCCCTCGCAGTGCGCGCCTTCGTCGATGCCCAGCACCGCGCCGAAGCCGCGCTTTTCGATCGTGAAGTCGAAGATCGCGGTGGCGCCGTCCTCGCCCTCCTCGACCAGCGGCTCGAGCGGCACGCCATGCCACAGGTCGTAGTAGCGGCGGCCAGGCGCGTGGTCGACCGCCAGCTGCTCGCCGCCCACTTCGTACTCGTTGCGGTTCACCACCGTCCACAGCGTCGTGCCGTCGGCCGGGAACATGCTGGCGAAGACGTTCTGCTGCAGCGCCATCGCATACGGCTGCCAGTCGGGGCTGACCGCCTGGCGGTGGAAGGTGCGCAGGATGGTGGCCAGGCGGCGCAGCGCCTCGCCGTCGCGCGCGGTGAAGCCGTTCCAGATGCCCCACACGTTTTCCCAGCTGGTGTAGCCGATCCCGTTGAAGAACATGTAGTGGAAATCGTCGGTACGGTCGCGGCACCAGCGGTTCTCGATGTTGACCATGTGGCGCGACTCCAGCCACTTCACCTTGCTGACGGCGGGGATGATCTCGGTCGAGGCCTTGCCCCAGGTCTGGTTGTTCCACTGCAGCAGCTCGTCGGCGGTGAGCGAGCCTTCCGGCTGCAGCACCAGCGGCAGGCCGGCGGCGTCGGCGGCGTCGCGGAAGGCGCGCGGCACGCCGTTGTAGGTATCGCCGTTGACGCCGTCGGCGCCGGCCGCCAGCGCCAGGCCGGTCACCGCATCCCAGTCGGCCTGCTGCTGGTCGTGGGTGCCGTTATCCCAGGGCATGGTGGGCAGGAACACCTTCACGCCGCGGCGTTGGAAGTCCTGCACCGCCGTCTTCAAGCCTTCCAGGCCGCCCGGCATGTCGTGGGCGAGCTGGGTCTGGTTGCGGTTGTCGATGCCGATGTTCGGGTAGATGTACCAGATCAGCACCGAGTCGATGCCGCCGTAGCGCCGTTCCAGGTCGTCGAGGTAGCGATCGACCGTGTAGGTGCGCGCCACCGGGTCGTAGAAGTAGCGGTCCTCGACCATCATCTGCGTGTGCACGAAGTTCTTCTGCGCCCACTGCATGTCCGGACGGCGGTACTGGGCGTCGCTGTAGCCCATGCGGATCTTGTGCTCGGTGCGCCAGATCGACAGCTGCTCGCGCCAGCTCGCGGCGTAGTTGTTGACGTCGATCTTCCACTTGCCGATGGTGAGGAAGGGCCAGTCGGGCGACTTGCCCGGCAGCGGCAGGTGGGCCGGGATCGTGTGCGGCAGCGGGGTGTCGTAGTACTTCGGCTCTTTGGCTTTGGTCATGGCTTGAAGATGATTACTTGTCTGCGTAGATGGTGAGGCCGGCCAGCGACTGCTTCGGCGCCGGGAACAGCCAGCTGGCGAGATAGCCGATCGCGATGCACAGCATGATCGAAATCGGCAGGTAGAAATACGGGTGGACCAGCTTGACCGACCAGGCATAGGTGGTCAGGCAGGTGCTGCCGGCGATGCCGAGCGCCACGCCCTGCCAGTTGGCGCGGCGGGTGAACATGCCGAGCGTGTAGGCGCCGGCAAAGCCGCCGCCGAGCAGGCCGGCCAGCTCGATCGAGACGTCGAACAGCGAATGCGAATTGAAGCGCGACAGCCACAGCGCCGAGCCGATGCCGATCAGGCCCGTGACCACGGTGGCGACTTCGGCGAACAGCACGCTCTTCTTCGGGCTCGGGTTCTTCACCAGCTTTTCGTAGAAGTCGACCGAGGCCAGGGTGGCGACGCTGTTCATGATGCCGGACAGGGTCGCCATCGCCGCCGCCAGGATGCCGGCGATGATCAGGCCAGTGATGCCGGTCGGCAGCTCGGCGGCGATGAACAGCGGGAAGGTGGCATCCACCGACAGGCCCGGATTCATGCGCTCGGGATGGCTTTTATAGAACGCGAACAGCGCGGTGCCGATCGTGTAGAAGATGAAGCCGCCCGGGATCGAGATCGCGGCGAAGGTGATGATCGAGCGCGTCGCTTCCGGCGCCGACCTGGTCGACAGCGCGCGCTGCATCAGCACCTGGTCCTTCGGGAAGGTCAGCACGACGTCGAAGATGACCAGGAAGATGAAGCCCCAGACGGTCGGCTGGGTCAGGTCCCAGCTGAAGTCGAACAGGCGGGTCTTGTTCTCGGCCATCGCGGTCTGCACGAATTCGCCCATGCCGCCGTCCAGCTTCCAGATGATGAAGCCGATCGCGAACAGCGCGCCGCCCATCTTGACGATCAGCTGCACGAAGTCGGTCCAGACCACCGCCTTCATCCCGCCCATCGCGGTGTACACGATGGTGAAGCCGCCCATCAGCAGGATGCTCCAGGTGACGTCGATGCCGGTGATGGTGGCGATCGCCAGCGAGGGCAGCAGCAGGATCACGCTCATGCGGCTGCCGATCTGCACCAGGATGCAGATCAGGCTGGCCAGCATGCGGATCGCCGGGTGGAAGCGGATCTCGAGGTAGTGGAACACCGACATCAGATTCAGGCGGCGCAGCAGCGGCACGATCGCCACCGCCACGAAGCCGAGCGCGATCACGGCGATCAGGTTGTTGGTCATGTACTGCCAGTTGGTCTCGAAAGCCTTGGCCGGAATCGCGATATAGCTGATCGAGCTGGTATTCGCGGCGTACAGGCTGATGCCGGCGGCCCAGAACGGGATCGAGCGCCCGCCCACGAAGAAGTCGGCGGTCGAGTTGCGCTTTTCGCGCGCATAGTAATACCAGCCGATGCCCAGCATGCCGACCAGGTAGGCGACGATCATGAACCAGTCGAGCGGCTTCAGGAGACGCTTGTCGGCGCTGAGCTCGCCGTAGGTGTAGTCGGCCTGGCCGGCGGTCTGCCACAGCAGGCCCTGGCCCCAGCCGGCGGCCAGTGCGGGCGCGGCGGCGGCCACCCTGCCCTGGCGCGCCCAGGCGTCGGTGATGATGTGGTAGGACCACAGCTCGGCCGAGCCATCCGCCATCTTCAGCATGTACAGCAGGTGCGCCTGGCCGGTGGCGCGTGCTCCGCCATCGACCACGCGGCCAGGGGCCGGCTTCAGCTCGCGCCAGCCGTTCTTCGCGTGCCAGGCGAGCAGGCGGTCGCCCTTGCCGGCGGCATCGGCGAAGGTCGCCACCACGCGCGAATTCTGCGCGCTCAGGGAGCTCAGCGTGCCGACAGGGCCGGGCCAGGCCGGCAGCGCGGTCCAGCCGGCGCCGCGCGCCTTCAGGTCCAGTGCCAGCAGCTGCAGGCGGCCATCGGCGCCGCTGCCGGCCACGTACAGTTTGTCGCCGAGGACGGCGGCATGCGCTGCGGCGAGCGGCTGCGGCAGCGCCGGCAGTGCCTCGCTGCGCAGCTGGGCGCCGTCCAGCGCCAGGCGCTGCGGCGGCGCGCCATCGCACGCCAGCAGGATCGCTTCGCCGGCGCCGGTGGCGGCGCTGGCGGCGATCGCCGTCGGCACGCGCCAGCCGGACGGGCGCTGCCAGTCCGCGCGGTCGGTGTCGAGCAGCCAGCCGGTGCCGCCGTCCAGCGCCAGCAGACGCTCGCCAAGTGCCACCAGGCGCACCGGCCGGGCGCCGGCGTCGGCAGCCTCGGCGGGCAGCGCCGGCAGGGTTTCGGTGTGCAGCGCCACCAGGTTGTCGGCGCGCGCGGCGCCGCACAGCAGCGCCAGCATCAGCGCGGCCCATAAGCCCAGCAGTGCGCGCCAGCCGCGCATCGGGAATCCATTCATCGTCGTCACTTCGCTTGTCTGCTTACAGGAGCACGCCGAGCGCGCGCAGGCGCTCGATCTGGTCGGGCGTATAGCCATGCGCAGCCAGCACTTCGGCCGAATGCTGGCCGAAGGCGGGTGCACCAAAGGGTTGCGGTGCCGGCGCGCCGCCGAAGCGCACCGCCTCGGCAAAGCCGCGGTAGCTGCCCAGCGCCGGGTGCTCGAACGAGGCGACCATGTTCTCGGCACGCACCTGCGGATGCGCGAACATGTCCTCGACCGTGCGCGCGGCGGCGCAGGGCACGTCGGCGCCGAACACCTGTTCCCACTCCAGCGCGCTGCGCTGCGCCAGGGCTGCGCGCAGGCGCGGCACCAGTACCGCCGCGTGCTCGGCACGCTTGCGCACGCTGTCGTAGCGTTCGTCGTTCGCCAGCTCGGGCAGGCCGGCGCGCTCGCACAGGGTGCGCCAGAAATGCGGGGTGTTGGCGGACAGGTAGAGGTAGCCCTCCTTCGCCGGATGGATGCCGGTCACGCCGCCGGAGCGCATGTCGCGTCCGACCTCGCGCGGCTCGCCGTCGGCCCAGACCATGCGCGCGGACTGCATCGCCAGCGCGCTGCGCAGCAGCGAGACGCCGACGTAGCGGCCCTGACCGGTGCGCGCACGCTCGAACAGCGCCGCCGACACGCCGCTGGCCAGCAGCGACGCCGCATAGTAGTCGACCACCGAGCCGTAGACGATCGCCGGCGGCCCCTCGGCCGGGCCTTGCAGGACGCAGATGCCGGTGAAGGTCTGCAGCACCTGGTCGTAGCCGGCGTTGTCCTTCATCGGCCCGCTGTCGCCGTAACCGGTGACGGCGCAATACACCAGGCCTGGACGGCGCGCGCGCAGCTGCTCGTAGCCGATTCCGAGCCGCTCCGGCACGCCGGGCCGGAAGTTATGCACCAGCACGTCCGCGCCGTCGATCAGCGTCAGAAGCACGTCCAGGCCGTCCTTCTGCTTCAGGTCGAGGGCGATGCCGCGCTTGCTGCGGTTCACGCCGAGGAAGGCGCGGCTTTCGGCGGCCAGCGTGGACGGGTATTTGCGCAGGTTGTCGCCGGCCGGCGGCTCGACCTTGATCACTTCCGCACCCATGTCGGCCAGCAGCGTGCAGCCGTAAGGGCCGGCGATGTAAGCCGACAGGTCGAGCACGCGCACGCCGGCCAGCGGCAGCGCGGCGGCGTTCGGCTGCGGCGTGGCGGCGGGCGCGCTGGCGGCTGGGTCAGCGGGTGCCGAGGCAGCGGGTGCCGAGGCGGCGGGTGCCGAGGCGCCGGCAGGCGCGCCCTGCTCCGCTGCCGCTGCCAGCACCGCTTCCGCGCGCCGGATAAAGGGCAGGTCGACCATCTTGCCGTCGACCGCGAACGCGGCCAGTCCCTGCGCGCGCGCCGCCTGCGCAGCTTCCACCACGCGGCGCGCATGCGCCAGTTCCTGTTCGTCCGGCCCGAAGGCCTGGTTGGCCAGCGCCACCTGGCTCGGGTGGATGCAGCTCTTGCCCCAGAAGCCGAGCCGGCGCGCCATGCCCGCCTCGGCCAGGTAGCCGTCGCTGTCGCGGATGTCGGGGAAGGCGCCGTCATAGGCGAACACGCCCGCCTCGGCCGCCGCCATACGCAGCCGGAACATCGCCGCATGCACATTGGCCGGTTCGCGCCGCGCCACGCCATGGGCCTCGAACAGGTCGGCGAAGCCGAGCTGCAGGCCGGCCACGCGCGGGTCGGCGGCGCCGATCTCATGCGCCAGGCGCAACCCTTGCGGCGACTCGATGTTGGCCAGGATGCGGATCGGGCGCGTCACGCCGTTGAGCTCCTCGGCGCGCGCCAGCGCCGCGCAGCAGGCCAGCACGTCCTGCGCCGATTCGGCCTTGGGCAGGTTCAGCAGCGCCAGCGCGCCCTGCGCCACCGCCTGCACGTCGGCCTCAAAGTACGGCGTATCGAGGCCATTGACGCGCACGATGATCAGCTTGGTGCTGGCCAGCGCTTCGGGCGAGCGCAGGAAGGCGGCGACGTTGGCGCGCGCCTCCTCCTTGCGCTCGGGCGCGACGGCGTCTTCGAGGTCGATCGAAATGGCATCGGCCTGGCCCTGCAGCGCTTTGGTAAACAACTCGGGGCGCGATCCCGGCACAAACAGTTTGCTGCGCATGCTCTTTCCTGGTTGGGTCCTTCAGAACTTGATGCTGTGGGTCAGCGACACGACGCGTCCGCGGCCTGCCGTGTAGTTCTGGAAGCCCGGGATTTGCGACGAGGTCAGGATGTAGAACTTGTTAAACAGGTTCTCGACACCCAACGTCAGATCGCCGTAGCGGGTATGGTAGCTGCCGTTCAGGTCGAACAGCGTATAACCCTTGGTCTTCTCCTGGCTCGACTTGCCGAGATTGATCTCGCGGTCCTGCAGGCTGGTGAAGCCCAGGCGCACGTTGCCGCGGTCCGAGAACTGCCACAGCACCGAGCCGCCGATCTTGTCCGGGTTGATGTTGGCGATGCCCATCTGGACATCGAGCGGGCCGCCGTCCACGCTCACGGTCTTGCCGCGGATGCGCGAATACAGGGCGTTGGCGCGCAGGGTCTTCGACAGGATGTATTCGCCGGTCAGCTCGAGGCCCTTGATCAGCACCGGCTGGCGGCGCATGATGAAGTCGTTGGTGACCGGGTCGATCGACAGCGAGACCCCGAAGTCCGAGTACGAGCGGTAGGCCGAGACACCGAAGCTGCCGCTGCGGCCGCGCCAGTTCAGGCCGACTTCCTTGTTGTCGACGATGACCGCCTGCAGGTCGAGGATGCCGGCCACGGTCTGTCCCGGCTTGTTCACGTTGCGCAGCGGGATGCCGACGTTCGGCAGGCTGAAGCCCTTGCCGTAGGAGACGTAGGTCGACCAGTCCGGCGAGATCTTCCACACCGCGCCCACGTTCGGCAGGTTGGCCTGGTAATCGAGCTTGCCGCCTTCGACGAACACGCGCTTGTTGTAATAGGTGGTGGTGAAGCTGTCGACCGACAGCTCGCCGTCTTCGCGGCGCAGGCCGCCGGCCACGGTGACCGGGCCGATGTCGTAGGACAGCTGGGCGAACGGCGCGGTGCTGGTGTAGACCATCGGCGGCACCCAGGTGCGGTTGGTCAGCGCCAGCCGCTGTTCGGTCTGGTCGCGCACGACGTCGACGCCGGTGCGCAGTTCCAGGCCGGCGATGCCGGCCAGGTCCGGCCGGGTCCAGCCGGTGCGCAGGCCGCGCTTCTGGGAATTGACTTCCGACTGGTCGGTCAGGGTGCCGAGCGGCGCGATCAGCGGGTCCTGCTTGTCGGCGCCGCCCTTCTCGGCGACGAAGCGCATCGCCTGGCTGGCGCGGTAGGCCTGGACCGACAGCGCACCGCCCCAGAAATCGTTGTTCGCATAGTTCAGCGCGTACTGGCGGAAGTCGTTGAACTCGGCCTGGCCTTCGAAGGGACGGCCCGGCACCGAAGTGTCGGTCAGCTGCAGCGCGCGGTTGCCCTCCTGGTAGATGTAGCGGCCCTTGCCGTTCAGGTAGAACTTGCTGGCTTCCAGCTCGATGCGCTGGGTCTTGTCGGCGCCGAAGTCGTGGCCCACCTTCAGGAACAGGTTGCGGCCGGTGGTGTCCTGCAGCGAACCGGAGGCGTTCATGGCGATGCGGCGGCCATTGCCGTCGTAGCCGATGCCGCGGTCGACTTCCGAGGTCGCGAACACCAGGTCGAGATCCTCGTCCTTGTGCAGCACTTCCAGGCCCAGCTTCCAGCCTTCGCTGTCGTCGTGGAACTGGGAGTTGATCTTGCTGGTCAGGGTGATCTCGTTGCCCATCCTGGTCGGGCGCTTCGAGATGTAGTTGATGATGCCGCCGGCGGCACCCACGCCTTCGGAAGCGGACGGGCCGTTGATGACTTCGATGCGGCCGACCACGCCCAGGTCGGTGAAGGAACCGGAGCGGTTGGTCTCGCGCAGCGGCGAGGTTTGCGGGATGCCGTCGAACAGGCGCAGGGCGATGCGGCCGCGCAGGGTCTCGCCGGTGTTGCTCATCGCCTGGGTCGATTCGGAGTAGCCCGGCACCACGCGCGCCAGCACCGCGGTCGCGTCTTCGGAAATCGCCAGCGAGGTGCCGATTTCGGCGGTGCTGATGACGTTCACCGCGCCCGGGATCTTGTCGACCGCCTTGGCGTTGCGGGTGCCGGTGACGATCACCCGGTTCTGCGATGCGCTGGCGGCGTCGTCGACGTTCTGCGCGCTGGCCGGGGACTCGGTCTGCGCGGATGCCGCCGAGCAGGCGAAGAGCAGCGCACCGATTGCGGCTGCGATGGGGTTCAATTTCATTGTCTCGATTGTCATGATTTTTATCTGTTTGAAATTTGACTGTACCGTCGCATCGTGGCGGCGGCATCCGGTGCTGCGCGCTGCTCGATATCAGTTCATGGCTGGCCTCGTCGCTCGGTCATGAGATGGATGACTTCGTCGCGGGTCGGGATCGCACTCTGCGCGCCGAGCCGGGTGACGGTCAGCGCCGCCGCGTATTGCGCCTCGGTGACGGCGGCGTCGAGTGCGAACCCGCGCGCCATCGCCACCGTAAAGGCGCCGACGAAAGTGTCGCCGGCGGCGGTGGTGTCGATCGCCTCCACCTTCACGGCCGGGATGAAGCGGAAACCGTCGACGCCGGCCACCAGTACGCCCTGCTCGCCCATGGTCAGCAGCACCACGGCGGCGCCGCGCGCACGCAGGGCTTCGGCGGCTTTCACGGCGCTGTCGGCGTCATCGACGGTAACGCCGCTCAGCTGTGCGGCCTCGGTTTCGTTGACCACCAGGTAGTCGACCTGCGCCAGCATGGCGTCGTCGATCGGGTGCGCGGGCGCCGGGTTGAACACCACCTGCACGCCCTGCGCGCGGGCGATGCCGATCGCCCGGCGCACGCTGTCGAGCGGCGATTCGAGCTGGCATACCAGGAAAGCGGAATGGGCGATGACGGCCTCGGCGGCCTCCACCTGCGCGACCGTCAGGAGTTCGTTGGCGCCGGGGGCGATCACGATGCTGTTGGCGCCATCGTCGTCGACGAAGATGCCGGCGACACCGGTGGCGGCGGCGCTGCTGGAGATGACCTGGTCGGTGACGATGCCCTCCTCGGCCAGGCCGCACAGGGCTTGCTCGCCGAACAGGTCGGCACCGACCGCGCCGACGAAGTGGACCTCGGCACCCTGGCGCGCGGCAGCCACGGCCTGGTTCGCGCCCTTGCCGCCGGGCAGCTGGAAGAACTCCGTGCCCTTGACGGTTTCGCCGATGGCGGGCATGCGAGGCGAGCGGAACACGAGGTCCATGTTGATGCTGCCGACCACGGCGATACGCGGCCGCTGGCCGAGCGGATACTTGCTCACCTGTACTGTCATGTCTCCAAATCTTTCTTTATTTGTCGCGCAAACGTTTGCGCAATCGTTTTCGTCATTGGATAACGGGCCTGAGGCGGTGTCAACCAAAATATTGTGTTTACGTTCGATAAGGCTGAGCGGTGCTCTGGCGGGACAGCCGATGGGCGTTGCGTTTTCGCCATGCAGCATGCCGTGTCCGGGTTCGGACGCCTGCCTGGCGCGGCGGATTCAGGCGTGGGTCGCGGTGGATTGACGCACGACCAGGCGGGTCTGCAGGAGTTCGCGGCGGGTCGGCAGGTGGCCGCCCATGATGCGTTCGATGAGGACGTTGGTGATGCGCTGGCCCATCTCGTACTTGGGTTGCGCCACGGTGGTCAGGCGCGGGGTCGTATACGAGGCCAGGGCGATGTCGTCGTAACCGATCACGGACAGGTCGTCCGGAATGCGCAGGCCCGCTTCGCTGGCGGCGCACAGGCTGCCGATGGCGCTCAGGTCGTTGCTGGCGAAGACGGCGCTCGGCCGCTTCGGCAGGCGCAGCAGGCGCTGCAGGGCGCGGTAGCCGCCTTCACCGGTGAAGTTGCTGCGCACCAGGTAATCCAGGCGGAAACGCAGGCCGGCCTCGCGCAGCGCGCGCAGGTAGCCGCGCACCCGGTCGCGGCTGCTCAACAGGTCGGCCGGGCCGGAGATGCAGGCGATGTCGCGGTGCCCGAGCTCGATCAGGTGGCGGGTCGCGAGGTAGCCGCCCTCTTCGTGGTCGGCCTTGATGAAATCGGCCGGCACACCGTCGACTTCACGGTCGACCAGCACGATCGGCACCGCCAGCGCGCGCAGCAGGCGCGCCAGTTCCTGGTCGGCGCTGCTGGCGACCAGGATCAGGCCGTCGATGCGTTTCTCGATCAGCACGCGCAGGTAGGCGGCCTGCTTCTTCGGGTCTTCGTAGGCGTTGCAGAGAATGACGTTGTAGCCGACCTTGAAGGCGGCGTCCTCGATGCCCTGGATCAGCTCGGCAAAATACGGATTCGAGTTGTTCGGGACCATCATCCCGATCGTCTGCGTGCGGTCGTTCTTGAGGCTGCGTGCGACGGCGCTGGGGATGTAGCGCATCTCTTCGATAATGGCGAGCACGCGCTGGCGCACGTCCTCGCTGACCACGCGCGTGTTGTTGATCACGTGCGAGACCGTCGAAGTCGAGACCCCGGCGCGCTCCGCCACTTGTTTCATTGTCGCCATCTACGCCCCTATTATTCGGCAATTATGCGTCATTGCACCAGGCTCTGGTAGACCAGGTTGTAGAAAGGCACAGCCAGCTTGGGCGGATCGTGCGGCAAACCCTGCGGCAGGTGCTGGGTCATCAGGATCGCGACGAGCTTCTCGTTGCGGTCGATCGTGTAATAGGTGCCGGCCGCGCCGGACCAGCCATATTGGCCGATCGAACCCAGCCGGCCGCGGCGTGCCGGGTCCAGCACCACCGAGCCGCCCAGGCCGAAACCCTCGCCCGGGCTGAACTCCTTGAGCCCGCCCTCGAGCTGGGTCAGCTGGTTGCTCATCATGAATTCGACGGTCTTGCGGCCGAGAATGGACACGCCGTCGAGGCTACCGCCATTCAGCAGCATCTGCGCGAAGCGGACGTAGTCGCCGGCCGTCGAATACAGGCCGCCGGCGCCGCTGAACCAGGGATTGGTGCGTTCGCCGGCCGCGCTCACGCTGCCGGGCGCCGGCGCGGCCAGTTTGCCGTCGCGATCGGTGGTCGTCATGTCGGCGATCCGCGCGCGCTTCGCCTGCGGCACCTCGAAGCCGGTGTCGTCCATGCGCAGCGGGCTGAAGATGCGCTGCTGCAGATAGCGGTCGAAGCGCATCCCCGACACCACCTCGACCAGGCGACCGAGCAGCTGGATCGGTACGCCGTCGTAATGGAATTCGGCGCCGGGTTCGTGGGCCAGCGGCAGCGGCGCCAGGCGCGCCGCGTAGTCTTCCAGGTCGGTCGATGCTTCCACATGCGCGCGCTTGAACAGCTCGGTGGCGGGGTCGCCGTCCTGGCCATACACGGCGAAGCCGGGCGTGTGCGTCAGCAGATGACGGATCGTGAGCGGGCGGGCCGTGGGCCGGGTCTGCGGCATGTCGACGCTGCCGCTGGTAAAAATGCGGGCCTTGGCGTAGGCCGGCAAGTACTTGCCGACCGGATCGTCGAGCGACAGCTTGCCCTCCTCCATCAAGGTCATCACCGCCACCGCCGTGACGGTCTTGGTCATCGAGTAGATGCGGAAGATGGCGTCGCGCGGCATTTGCCCGGTGCGGGCGAGGTCGCGCCAGCCCCAGGCGCGCCAGTCGACGATCCTGCCGTTGCGGGCGATCAGGGCCACGGCGCCCAGGTAGTCGCCGCGCCGGGTACGCTGGTCCAGGAAATCGTGCAGGCGCTCGAGACGCTGGCTGGAGACGCCCTGGTCGGCCGGCGTGGTGACGGGCAGCGGCTCGGCGGCGCCGGCGTGGCACAAGGCGCTGGTCAGCACGAAGCCGGCCGCCAGGGTACGCAGTGCGGTCTTCACTGTGGCTTGCCGGCGAGCGCGTCGATCAGCGCTGCAGGCCGGTCGAGGTAGAGGAAGATGCAGCGCAGGCCGCGCCGCTCGACGCCGTGGTGCGCCAGCCGCACTGTATTGCCGGGCTGAAGGCGCAGCACGGCGTTCGGCTTGTCGAGCGGCGACACGCGCACGCTGTCGCAGGCGTCAATGCCGTGCCGGCGGCGCCAGGCGTCGGCAGACTCGTTCAGGCGCTCGCAGGCGACGATCGCCTCGAGCGGCACCGAGCCATGGCTGCGGGCGCCGACGCGCAGTTCCAGCGCGTCGCCGGTCAGCACATGGCAACCCTTGCCGAGCAGCCGGCGGTCGCCCAGCATGTAGACGATCGAGGACAGCGCGCCGGCCAGCATCAGCAGGTGGATCGCCATGCGCTTGCTGTCGTCCGCGATCAGCCACGGCACGATGGCGGCGTCGAGCGGCAATTCGACCAGTGTCGAGACCAGCAGGATGGCGCAGGCAGTACGGTAGGCACCGAATTGCAGGTAGCCGAAGGCCTGGCCGGCCGGCGCCGCGATGTGCGGACGGCGCAGCAGCCAGTCTGCGAAGCCGCGCCGCAGCGCGCCGTCGAGCCGGAGCAGGCCGAGGAATTCAGGCGGCAGCCAGGCGGCCGGCAGCTTGCGCCAGGTGCGCGTGCGCAGCGCTTGGCGGGTCCGCTCGAGCGCGTCGGGCAGGTGGGAGAGGTCCTTTGCGATCAGCACCAGAACCGGTGCCAGAAGGAAGAGATGCCGCAGCTCGTATCCGAGTTGCGCGGGCAGTACCAGCTTGACGAACATGCCGCCGACCAGGACCAGCCAGGCGGCGCCGATCACATCGAGCCAGGGCGTGCGGCGCAGGCGCTTGGCGCGCACGAAGAAGGAGGCGGAAATGGTTGTCATGGCAATGTCATCTTAGCATTACTGCGCATTGCCGGGTTGCCATCAGCATGCCAGCCAGCGGGCATCCCTTCGGCGGCGCTGCGGCATCCCATAAAAAAAATGGGGCTGGTCCGCAAGCGGTACCAGCCCCATTTTTACCGATGGACGAATCCACCGGGCGACACGTGATTATTGCAGCTTGATCTCGACGTCGACGCCAGCCGGCAGGTCCAGCTTCATCAGTGCGTCAACGGTCTTGTCGGTCGGGTCCACGATGTCCATCAGACGCTGGTGCGTACGGATTTCGAACTGGTCGCGCGAGGTCTTGTTGACGTGCGGGGAACGCAGGATGTCGAAGCGCTGGATGCGGGTCGGCAGCGGGACCGGGCCCTTGACCACTGCGCCGGTGCGCTTGGCGGTGTCGACGATTTCCAGAGCGGACTGGTCGATCAGTTTGTAGTCGAACGCTTTCAGGCGGATACGGATTTTCTGATTCGGAGCGGACATGCTAATTCCTTTAAAAGAACGTTCCGGCTTTGGAGCCGGCAATGTGTAAAAGGTGCTTCGGGTACTACGCTACTGCTCAAGAGGCGGGAGTATATCACCGAACCCTCTCAAACAGATGGGGACAGACCAAAAAGTCTGTCCCCATCCGTTGTGCCGGCGGTACGCTATCAAAGCGACCGCTGGCGAATCACGCTAACCGAAATTAGGCGATGATCTTGGCAACAACGCCGGCGCCGACGGTACGGCCGCCTTCGCGGATTGCGAAGCGCAGACCTTCTTCCATCGCGATCGGAGCGATCAGCTTGACGGTGATCGACACGTTATCGCCCGGCATCACCATTTCTTTGTCGGCCGGCAGAACGATCGAACCGGTCACGTCGGTGGTACGGAAGTAGAACTGCGGACGGTAGTTGTTGAAGAACGGGGTGTGACGACCACCTTCGTCCTTCGACAGCACGTACACTTCGCCGGTGAAGTCGGTGTGCGGCTTGATCGAGCCCGGCTTGGCCAGAACCTGACCACGCTGGACGTCTTCACGCTTGGTACCGCGCAGCAGCAGGCCGACGTTGTCGCCAGCTTGACCCTGGTCCAGCAGCTTGCGGAACATTTCCACGCCGGTGCAGGTGGTCTTCACGGTGTCGATGATACCGACGATTTCGATCTCTTCGCCGACCTTGATGATGCCGCGCTCGACACGACCGGTCACCACGGTACCGCGGCCCGAGATCGAGAACACGTCTTCCACCGGCATCAGGAAGGCGCCGTCAACGGCACGTTCCGGGGTCGGGATGTAGCTGTCCAGAGCTTCGGCCAGACGCTCGATGCACGCTTCGCCCATTTCGCCCGGCTGGCCTTCCAGCGCCATACGTGCCGAACCTTTGATGATCGGCAGGTCGTCGCCAGGGAACTCGTACTTCGACAGCAGTTCGCGGACTTCCATTTCGACCAGTTCCAGCAGTTCTGCGTCGTCGACCAGGTCGCACTTGTTCAGGAACACGATGATGTACGGAACGCCAACCTGACGCGCCAGCAGGATGTGCTCGCGGGTCTGCGGCATCGGGCCGTCAGCGGCCGAGCACACCAGGATCGCGCCGTCCATCTGCGCAGCACCGGTAATCATGTTCTTGATGTAGTCGGCGTGGCCTGGGCAGTCAACGTGAGCGTAGTGACGGTTTGCGGTTTCGTACTCGACGTGCGCGGTGTTGATGGTGATGCCGCGTGCTTTTTCTTCCGGAGCCGCGTCGATCTGATCGTAGGCCTTGGCTTCACCGCCGAATTTCTTCGACAGAACGGTTGCGATTGCAGCCGTCAGGGTGGTTTTGCCGTGGTCAACGTGACCGATGGTGCCGACGTTCACGTGCGGCTTGGTCCGTTCGAATTTTTCCTTTGCCATTTTGATCTTCCTTTAAAAGAACAATATATTTAGTTTTTTGTTGGTTCACCGGGAGCAGATTGTGTCCGCTCCCGGCTTACAGCTTTTGAATTACTTCGACTTCGCGGTCACGATCGCGTCCATCACGTGCTTCGGAGCTTCAGCATAGTGCTTGAATTCCATCGTGTAGGTCGCACGGCCCTGGGTTGCCGAACGCAGCACGGTCGAGTAACCGAACATTTCCGACAGCGGGACTTCGGCCTTGATGATCTTGCCGCCGCCGCCCGGGATTTCGTCCATGCCCTGCACCATACCGCGGCGGGACGACAGGTCGCCCATCACGGTACCGGCGTAGTCTTCCGGCGTTTCCACTTCGACCGACATCATCGGCTCCAGGATGACCGGGTTGGCGCGACGGCAGCCTTCTTTGAATGCCATCGAACCGGCCATACGGAACGCGTTTTCGTTCGAGTCAACGTCGTGGTACGAACCGAAGGTCAGCGTGACTTTCACGTCGACGACCGGGTAACCAGCCAGCACGCCGGTGGTCAGGGTCTCGCGAACACCCTTCTCGACTGCCGGGATGTATTCGCGCGGAACCACACCGCCCTTGATGGCGTCGATGAACTCGAAGCCCTTGCCCGGCTCTTGCGGCTCGATCGACAGGACAGCGTGACCGTACTGGCCGCGACCGCCCGACTGCTTGACGAACTTGCCTTCGACGTCGGTGACACCCTTGCGGATGGTTTCGCGGTAAGCAACCTGCGGCTTGCCGACGGTTGCTTCGACGCCGAATTCACGCTTCATACGGTCGACGATAATTTCCAGGTGCAGCTCGCCCATACCACCGATGATGGTCTGGCCCGACTCTTCGTCGGTACGCACGCGGAACGACGGGTCTTCCTGAGCCAGACGGTTCAGTGCCAGGCCCATCTTTTCCTGGTCAGCCTTGGTCTTCGGCTCGACGGCCTGCTGAATCACCGGCTCCGGGAACACCATCTTTTCGAGGATGATCGGTGCCGACGGGTCGCACAGGGTTTCGCCGGTGGTTGCTTCTTTCAGGCCGACTGCAGCAGCGATGTCGCCTGCGCGGACTTCCTTGATTTCTTCGCGCTGGTTCGCGTGCATCTGCAGAATACGGCCGACGCGTTCCTTCTTGCCCTTGATCGGGTTGTAGACGGTGTCGCCCGAATTGATGACGCCCGAGTACACGCGGAAGAAGATCAGCTGGCCGACGAACGGGTCGGTCATGATCTTGAATGCCAGCGCAGCGAATTTCTCGTTGTCGTCGGCCTTACGGGTGACCGGCTGGTCGTCTTCGTCGGTACCACCGACCGGCGGGATGTCGACCGGCGACGGCAGGTATTCGATGACCGCGTCCAGCATGGCCTGCACGCCCTTGTTCTTGAAGGCGGTGCCGCACATCATCGGAACGATTTCGCCGGCGATGGTGCGTGCGCGCAGTGCGGTCTTGATGTCCGCTTCCGACAGCTCACCCTCTTCCAGGTACTTGTTCATCAGGTCTTCGTTCGCTTCAGCAGCGGTCTCGACCAGCTTCTCGCGCCATTCGTTGGCTTGATCGACCAGCTCGGCCGGCACGTCGCGGTAGTCGAACTTCATGCCCTGCGATGCGTCATCCCAGAAGATGGCTTTCATCTTGACCAGGTCGACCACGCCTTTGAAGTTGTCTTCGGCGCCGATCGGGATCTGCAGCGGGATCGGGTTGGCCTTCAGGCGGGCGCGCATCTGCTCATACACCTTGAAGAAGTTCGCACCGGTACGGTCCATCTTGTTGACGAAGGCCAGACGCGGGACTTTGTACTTGTTAGCCTGACGCCACACGGTTTCCGACTGCGGCTGCACGCCGCCGACTGCACAGTAAACCATGCAGGCGCCGTCCAGGACGCGCATCGAACGTTCCACTTCGATGGTGAAGTCGACGTGGCCCGGGGTATCGATGATGTTGAAGCGGTGCGGCTCGAAGTTGTTGGCCATACCCTTCCAGAAGCAGGTCGTCGCTGCCGAGGTAATGGTAATGCCGCGTTCCTGCTCCTGCTCCATCCAGTCCATGGTAGCGGCGCCGTCGTGCACTTCACCGATCTTGTGGTTCACGCCCGTGTAGAACAGGATGCGCTCGGTGGTGGTGGTCTTACCGGCGTCGATGTGAGCGGAGATACCGATATTGCGGTAGCGCTCAATGGGGGTAGTGCGTGCCATAATTTTTCCTAAATCTTTGAATGGACAAAACCGGGCAACATTTTGAAATCAAAACGCGCCCGGCCTGAACAACGGATACTGCTTTTTGCTTAGAAGCGGAAGTGCGAGAACGCCTTGTTCGCTTCAGCCATGCGGTGGACTTCGTCACGACGCTTCATTGCGCCGCCACGGCCTTCCGCGGCTTCCATCAGTTCACCACCCAGACGTTGCGGCATGGATTTCTCGCTACGCTTGTTTGCGGCTTCGCGCAACCAACGCATAGACAGAGCCATACGACGAACCGGACGAACTTCCACTGGCACCTGGTAGTTGGCGCCGCCGACGCGGCGGGACTTCACCTCGACCATCGGCTTGGCGTTGTTGATCGCGGCCACGAACACTTCCAGCGGGTCCTTGCCCGATTTGGTCTGGATGTATTCGAACGCACCGTAGATGATGTTTTCTGCGACCGACTTCTTGCCGGACAGCATCAGAACGTTGACGAACTTGGCGACATCGGTATTGCCGAATTTCGGATCCGGCAGAATCTCGCGCTTGGGTACTTCACGACGACGTGGCATTTCAATTCCTTCCTGTCTTCAGTTGAGTGCTTATTCCGCACTCGCGAAAGGCCCTCATGACCCTTCACTTACTCAGCCTTCCGGCTGGCTCAACTTAACTTTTAAATGTGACCTCGATATGACGAGACCGCGCATTTACTCTTCAGTAATTACTTCTTGGCGCCGGCCTTGGCACGCTTCGCACCGTACTTCGAGCGAGCTTGCTTACGGTCTTTCACGCCCTGGGTATCCAGTGCGCCGCGAACCATGTGGTAACGCACACCCGGCAAGTCTTTCACACGGCCGCCGCGGATCAGGACGACGCTGTGCTCTTGCAGGTTGTGGCCTTCACCGCCGATGTACGAAATGACTTCGAAACCGTTGGTCAGGCGCACCTTGGCGACCTTACGCAGTGCCGAGTTCGGCTTCTTCGGGGTCGTGGTGTAGACACGGGTGCAAACGCCGCGCTTCTGCGGGCAGTTTTCCAGTGCCGGGGACTTGCTCTTCACAACCGCGGCTTCACGCGGCTTGCGAATCAGTTGATTGATGGTTGGCATCGTTCTTAATCCAACAAAATTTGCTACTACGTTGATGACCCGGACTTCTTGCTGCCCGGGGACTGAAACCTAGTCCCGGATTGCTCGCTGTACAGGCGACGAAAGCCACTCACCAGTGGGAGCGGCTTCAATGCGTATACGATGTGCAGATTAATTCGAGAACTCGCGAGTATAGACCCGAAGCTGTGCAAGGTCAACCAGCTTGCTTCCGGGGCGGCCCGGCAATCAGTGAAGATGGCGAAAAGGCCAGGAGAATGTCGCACTTGCGACACAGGCATTGTACTCTGGTTTCCAGGGGGCAAAGACGGGATAATGGCTGGTTTTTTCTCCTGCCCCGGCTTCGATGCGATCCCTGCTGCGTCCACGCAACCTGTATGTGCTGCTGAGTTACTGCGTGCTGTCGTGCATGCCCTTCGTGCCCTGGCTGTTCGGCCAGCCGGTCGCGCACCCGGGCCAACTCGCCGGCATCGAACTGGTCTGCTGGATCGGCGCCTGGGCCTTCTTCAAGCGCCCCGCCTGGTTCCACTGGCTGCTGCTGCCGGCCTTCCTGGCGCTGCCGATGGAACTCTATTTATATACGTTCTACGGCCAGGGCATCTCGACCCACCACCTCGGCATCGTCGCCGAGACCAGTCCGGCCGAGGCGATGGAGTTCCTGGGCAGCAAAGCCTGGCTGCTGGTCGCCGTCTTCGTCGCCGTGCTGGCCTGGTTCGCGACCAGCTGGATCGCCGCCTGCCGCACCCGCGACCTCGACTGGGACGATGTATCGCGCCGGGTCGTGATCGGCGTGCTGGGCGTCGGCGTTGCGGTGTTCGCCTACGGCCATGTGTTCGGCATCGCGCCGCCGCCCTTGCCTGCCGTGGCGCCGGTGGCCTCGGTGAAGAACAGCGTGCCCGAGGTCACCGCCCCACCGCGCCCCGGCAGCGTGCCGCAGGCGCAGCGGCTGCCGCGGCTGGCGCACTGGGCACGGCTGCCGCTCGACCTGGACGGCTTCGCCCGCTCCTGGCCCTTCGGCCTGATGGCGCGCGGCGTCGACTTCTATAAAGAGCGGGTCTACCTGGCCGACCTGAACCGGCGCAGCGCCCACTTCCGCTTCGGCGCCCACGCCGTCCAGGCGGCCGACGCGCCGCAGGTGGTCGTGATGGTGATCGGCGAGTCCTCGCGCTACGACCGCTGGAGCCTGAACGGCTATGCGCGCGAGACCAATCCGCTGCTGTCGCAGGAAGCGAACGTGGTGCCGCTGCAGGACGTGATCACCTCGGTGTCGGCGACCCGCCTGTCGGTGCCGGTGATCGTCTCGCGCAAGCCGGCCACCGACAGCCTGAAAGACGGCTTCTCGGAAAAATCCTTCCTGACCGCCTTCAAGGAAGCCGGCTTCAAGACCTTCTGGCTGTCGAACCAGATCTCGTTCGGCAAATTCGACACGCCGGTGTCCGTGTTCGCCAAGGAGGCCGACGTGGTCGACTTCCTGAACCTGGGCGGCTTCACGGACAACTCGAACTACGACGAGGTGCTGTTCGGCCCCTTGCGGCATGCGCTGGCCGACCCGGCGCCGAAGAAACTGGTGGTGCTGCACACGCTGGGCAGCCACTGGAACTACAGCCACCGCTATCCGAAGCAGTTCGACAAATGGCAGCCCTCGCTATTCGGCGTCGACAAACCGGTCTACACCGACATCCGCATCAAGGAGCAGCTGAACAACAGCTACGACAGCTCGATCCTGTACACCGACTGGTTCCTGGCCCAGGTCGTCGGTGCGCTGAAGGAGACGGCGCAGCCGGCCTCGATGCTGTACGTGGCCGACCACGGCCAGACTCTGTACGACAACAGCTGCCGTCTCGCCTTCCACGGCCACAACACGCAATACGAATTCCACGTCCCGGCCTTCGCCTGGTATTCGGACGCCTACCGCGAGCGCCACCCGGACAAGGTCAGCCAGCTGCTGCGCCACCGGAAAGCCAGGCTGGCCACCGAAAACATCTTCCACACCCTGCTCGACCTGGCCGACGTGCGCTACCCCGGCGAACGCCTCGAATGGAGCTTCGTGAACCCCGGCTTCAAACAGCACAAACGCTACGTCGACAGCTACGGCTGGACCGACTACGACAACGCCACCATCAAGGGCGCATGCCACGAGGTGATCGACAAGGGCAAGCCGCTGCCGCGCAACTGATGCGCTGCCTCAAACCGGGGTCAGACTCCGGTTTTTGGCAATTTCCTTAGCAAGATTACGCACAATTGACTCCGGTTGAGCCGAAAGCAGAGGCCGCCTCTTAAGCTCACTGTTTCCGCCATCGCTTGCTCCGTCATGCCACGTCCGCCTCGCGTCGTCCTGCCTTCGGTACCGCTGCATATCATTCAGCGCGGGAATAACCGCATTCCCTGTTTTGCCTGCCGAAACGATTACCTGGTTTACCTCGACATACTGCGCGAATGTGCATTCGACTGCGGTTGTGCGGTGCATGCCTATGTGCTGATGACCAACCATGTGCATCTTCTGCTATCACCGGATGATGCCGATAGCGTCAGCACGATGATGCAACGACTGGGCCGACGCTACGTCCCCTATTTCAACCGCCGCCATGCACGTACGGGGACCCTCTGGGAGGGTCGCTTCCGCTCCAGCCTTGTGCAGGACGAGCGCTACCTGATGATTTGTCACCGCTATATCGAGCTCAACCCGGTGCGCGCCCGGATGGCGCACGTCCCATCCGACTACCCCTGGTCGAGTCACTTGGCCAACGCTTTCGGTCAGCAGAACAGTCTATTGACGCCACATTCCCTCTACACGTGCTTGGGCGGCGACTCCATGACACGCCAGAGCGCGTACCAGGCTCTCTTCAACGACGCATTATCGGATGAGGACCTGGATCAGGTCAGACAAGCCGGCAACGGCAATCGCCCGTTGGGTGCAGAGCTGACGGATCGTTCGCGTCGCAACTAGCCGTCGGGAAATTGCTAAAAATCGGAGTCTGACCCCGGTTTGATAGCACGCAGATGAATGGTGATTTGTGATTGCCAGTCACAAATCCAGCAGCACGGGATCGACCTCCCCGTGCCGCTGGCGCGCCAGCCACGCCGCCACCCGCTGCGCCTTGCACTGAATCGCCGCGCCGAAGCCGCGCTGCGCCAGCAGCGCCACGCCATTGGTCTGTCCCAGCACGCCCGGCTCCAGGCGCAGGCCGCCGGCCTCCTCGCGCACGATCCGCCAGGGTGCCAGCCGGTGCGCCAGCAAAGGACCCAGCACCAGGTTATGCGAAGAGACCACCACCAGCGCATGCGCCGCCAGCTCGTCCAGCACCGCGCTGGCCGCCGCCACCGACTCCTCGTGATTGGTACCGCGGAAGATCTCGTCGACCAGGCAGACGACCGGCCCGGCGCCGGCAGCCGCCAGCAGTTCGCGCGCACGCGCCAGCTCGGCCACGTACAGGCTGTGCCCATCCAGCAGCGAGTCCTCGTTCTGCATGCTGGCCACGACCGGCAGCGCCGGCAGCACCGCCCGGCGCGCATAGCAGAAGCCGAAGGCGCGCGCCGTCACCAGGTTCAGGCCCAGCATGCGCAGGAACGTGCTCTTGCCGACGCCGTTCTGGCCCGAGACGAACGCGCCCTTGTCCGCCAGGTCCAGCGACAGCCCGCTGGCGCCGGCCAGCAGCGGGTGCACGCCCTCTTCCAGTTCCAGCGCGCGTGGGCCGCCGCGCGCGGCCCAGCACCACGAAGCGGCGCCACGCAGATGGCGCGCCAGCGCGAGGTCGGCCTCCAGCTCGGCGCACAGCCAGTAGCACTCGCGCAAAAACTCGCGCTGCGCGGCCACGATGTGCAGGGTCTTGAAGTAGTGCCTGACGTTGGCCAGCATGAACCAGTCCCCATAGGCCGCCGCATCGGGCACGGCGTCCGCCACCGGACCGCGCGACAGGCTGCGGCTCAGCGCTCCGGCACGGGCGCCAAGGCCGGTGAACGCTTCCGTCAGGGGCTGCCCGCTGCCATCCAGCAGCGACACCGCGCGCAGCAGCATCTGCAGCGCGCGGGTGGTGGCGCGCCAGGGCCCGATCCGGTCGGTATACCGCATCTGCAGCGTCATCAGCCAGTACATCACGACAGCGAAGGCGATCCAGGCCCAGGGCGTCCACAGCACCGCCACCAGCGAAGCCGCCAGGCCCAGCGGCAGCAGCGCCGCATAGCGCAGCCAGGCCGGATGCGGCGGTGCCTGCCAGGCTGGATCGAACAGCACCTCGGCCACCTCGACGTCCGCGCGCCGTAACGCCCGCAGCTTGCGGTGCAAGTCATCCAGCCGCGCCGGCGTCTCTTCCAACAGCCGGCCGATGCGCTCGCGTCGCGACGCGCATTCGGCGTCGGGCGCGCCGGCGCGCAGGCGCCGATGCAGCACCTGGCGTCCGAAGATGCTGACGTCCGCGGACAGGCTGTCCGCATAGCGCTCGAGCAGCAGGTCGCGCCAGGTCGGGTCGTCGAGACCCGTGCCGTCGCCGGGCGCGGTGAGGCGGTACAGCTGGGCGACGTCGGTCGGGGCGAAGGGATACGCAGGCGGCTCCAGCTCGGCCGGCATCAGCCAGGCGGCGAGCGCGCGGAAGTTCATCATGCTCATCCCCACCAAATAGTGACCGTTAGCAAAACTTCAAGCCCTGTCCGAGTGTCCGTAGCACAGTTCGTCCGGACACGGCGGACAACCCAGCCGGGACAGACCTTCCCATACAAATCAAGCACTTAAGAACTGGCACGGATCGTGCAAATACAGCACCGTCCAAACCCGAATGTCCACGACCATGATTCGCGATACCTCACAACAAGACGCCGTCATCGCCCCGCCGAGCGGCTTTGCCCTCAAGCGCCGTGCGCTCTGGATCGCCGGCGCCGTCGGCCTTGCCGCCCTGTGCTTCGGCCTGGTCTCGACCTGGCGCAGCAGCGACGCCTCGGTCAGCGCCGCGCGCCTGCGCGTGGCCGAAGTCACCCGCGGCACCCTGGTGCGCGACGCCTCCGTCAACGGCCGCGTGGTGGCCGCGGTCAGCCCGACCCTGTATGCCAAGGCTTCGTCCACCGTCAACCTGAAGGTCGCCGCCGGCGACACCGTCAAGAAGGGGCAAGTGCTGGCCGTGCTGGAGTCGCCCGACCTGGCCGACGTGCTCAAACGCGAGACCTCGGCCTATGAAGGCCTGAAGGCGGAAGTCGCGCGCCAGCAGATCCTGGCGCGCAAACAGAAGCTGCTGGCGCAGAAGGAAGCCGACACCGCCGAGATCGAGCGCCTGTCGGCCCAGCGCACGCTGGAACGCTACGAAAGCGTGGCCCAGGTCGGCGTGATCGCCAAGATCGACTACCAGAAAGCCAAGGACGCATTGCAGTCGGCCGAGATCCGCGCCCGCCACGCCGGACAGGCCGCCGCCCTCGAAGGCGACGACGTCCAGCTGGCCCTGAAGACCAAGATGAACGAGCTGGAACGCGCGAAGCTGTCGATGGAAGAAGCGCAGCGCCGCGTCGACGAACTGACCGTGCGCGCCCCGGTCGACGGCTTCATCGGCACCCTGAACGTGCAGAACCGGATGGTGGTGGCCGCCAACGCGCCGCTGATGACGCTGGTCGACCTGTCCAAGCTCGAAGTCGAGGTCGAGGTGCCGGAAACCTACGTGGCCGACATGGGTCTGGGCATGAACGCAGAGATCGCGCTGCCTTCCGGGACCGCCACCGGCAAGCTGTCGGCGCTGTCGCCGGAAGTGGTGAAGAACATGGTGCTGGCACGCGTACGCTTCGATGGCGAGCAGCCGAAAGGCCTGCGCCAGAGCCAGCGCGTGACCGCGCGCCTGCTGATCGAGGAAAAGCCGAACGTGCTGATGGTGGCGCGCGGCCCCTTCGTCGAAAGCGAAGGCGGACGCTTCGCCTACGTGGTCCGCGACGGCATCGCCGTGCGCACCCCGATCACGATGGGCGCGACCAGCATCTCGGCAGTCGAAATCGTCTCCGGCCTGAAGCAGGGCGACAAAGTGGTGGTGGCGGGCACCGATGCCTTCAACAACGCGAACCGCGTCTCGATCAACCAATAATCCAACCAAAGGACATGACCATGCTGCGCATGACCAATCTGAGCAAGGTGTACCGTACCCACATGATCGAGACGCACGCCCTGCGCGGCTTCGAGATCGACGTCAGGGAAGGCGAATTCGTCACCGTGACCGGGCCGTCCGGCTCGGGCAAGACCAGCTTCCTGAACATCGCCGGCCTGCTCGAGGAATTCAGCTCGGGCGAGTACATCCTCGACGGCGTCAACGTGAAGGGCCTGGACGACAACCAGCGTTCGCGCCTGCGCAACGAGAAGCTCGGCTTCATCTTCCAGGGCTTCAACCTGATCCCCGACCTGAACCTGTTCGACAACGTCGACGTCCCGCTGCGCTACCGCGGCTTCAATGCGTCCGAGCGCAAGCGCCGCATCGAGGACGCGCTGTCGAAGGTCGGCCTGGCCTCGCGCATGAAGCACTACCCGGCCGAGCTGTCGGGCGGCCAGCAGCAGCGCGTGGCGATCGCGCGCGCCCTGGCCGGCTCGCCCAAGCTGCTGCTGGCCGACGAACCGACCGGCAACCTCGATACGGCGATGGCGCGCGGCGTGATGGAGCTGCTGGAAGAGATCAACGCGGCCGGCACCACGATCCTGATGGTGACCCACGACCCGGAGCTGGCCGTGCGCACCACCCGCAACGTGCACATCATCGACGGCCAGGTGTCGGACCTGGTGCGCAAGGGGCCGACGCTGGTGGACAGCGCTGCCGCCACCGCCTGAGGAACGCGCCATGTTCGCCTATTACTTCAAGCTCGGCGTGCGCAGCCTGCGCCGCAATCCGGTGCTGACCGCGCTGATGATCATCACGCTGGCGGTCGGCGTGGCGGCCAGCGTCTCGACGCTGACCATCCTGCACATGATGTCGAACGACCCGATCCCGCAAAAGAGTGCGCGCCTGTTCGTGCCGCTGATCGACCCCGATCCCCTGGAGGGTTATACGCCAGGCCAGAGGCAGGATGACATCCAGATCACCTACCAGGACGCGATCAACATTCTCAAGGGCGCCCCGGGCGTGCGCCGCACCGCGCTGTACGGGGTGGCCGGTTCGGTCGAGCCGCCGCGCCGTGAAATTCCGCCTTTCAGCATGGGCGGCCTGGCCCCCACCCGCGACTTCTTCGCGATGTTCGACGTGCCCTTCGCCTACGGCCAGGCCTGGACCGAAGCGGACGAGGCGCGCGGTGCCGACGTGGTGGTACTGAGCCGTCCAATGGCCGAAAAACTGTTCGGCGACGTCAACCCGGTCGGCAAGCGCCTGAACCTGATGGGCTTCCCGTACACCGTGGTCGGCGTCACCGAAAAATGGAGGATGCTGCCGCGCGTGTATCTGCTGCAGGGCGGTTCGCCCTACTCGACCGGCGAGGAGTTCTTCATCCCGCTGGCCACCGCGGTACGCCACGAAGCCCAGCACAACGGCGGCATGAGCTGCTCGCAGAACCTCGGCCCCGGCTTCGCCGCGCGCCTGGCCTCGGACTGCACCTGGGTCACCGCCTGGGTCGAGACGGCATCGAGCAGCGATCGCAGCGAGCTGCAGTCCTGGCTCGACAACTACGCCAACGACCAGCGCAAGCTGGGCCGTCTGAAGCGCAACGCGCCGAACCGGCTGTTCGACGTCACCGGCTGGATGGAATACACGGGCGTGGTCGGCAAGGACAGCAAGCTGCAGGCCTGGCTGGCCTTCGGCTTCCTGATGCTGTGCCTGGTGAACACCGTCGGCCTGCTGCTGGCCAAGTTTTCGGTGCGCGCTTCCGAGATCGGCGTACGGCGTGCCCTGGGCGCCTCGCGCAGCGAGATCTTCCGTCAATTCCTGATCGAGACCGTGGTGGTCGGCCTGGTCGGCGGCGTGCTCGGCCTGCTGCTCGCGTTCGGCGCGCTGCAGCTGATCGCCCTGTCCGGCAGGTCGATGGCCAACCTCGCCCGCATGGACTGGGAAATGCTGGCCCTGACCTTCGTGATCTCGGTGAGCGCCGCGATCCTGGCCGGCCTGCTGCCGACCTGGCGCGCCTGCCAGGTCACGCCCGCCATCCAGCTCAAATCGCAATAATTGCGCCGCACCGAGGAGAATGTTCATGGAAATCCGTCCCATCTTTTCCGCGCTGATGCGCAACAAGACCGGCCCCATCCTGGTGGCGCTGCAGGTCGCCCTGAGCCTGGCCATCCTGGCCAATGCGCTGCACATCGTGAACGAGCGCCGCGGCCTCGCCGCCCGTCCTTCGGGCATGGCCGACGAGCATGCGGTCTTCCGCATCGAAGTGCGCACGCTCGGTAACGAGACCCCGGAACAGCAGCTTGCCGACATCCGCCGCCAGACCGAAGTGCTGCGCGCGGTCGCCGGCGTCGCCGCGGTGGCCCAGGTCAACCAGATGCCGATGTCGACCAACGGCAGCAATACCTCGCTGGCGCTGGATCCGCGCCAGACCAAGGAAAGCGCGGTCGGCTCGATCTACGTGTCGGGCGACTCGCTGGTCAAAACCCTCGGCCTCAAGATCGTCGAAGGACGCGACTTCCTGGCGCCGGAACTGGTCGACGTCAACGAAGCCACCGAGAACGTGTCCCCGCCGGGCGTGATCATCACCAGGCCGCTGGCGGAAAAGCTGTGGCCGGGCGCCAGCGCAGTCGGCAAGACCATGTACTTCGGCATCGGTGCCGAGGCCCAGCCGACCCGCATCGTCGGCGTGGTCGAGAACCTGATCAGCGCGCACGCCGAGTTCAACGAGCGCGCCATGTTTTCGGTTCTGATCCCGCAGCGTGCCTACGGCGGCGGCCGTGGAACCTTGTATGCGGTGCGTACCGAGCCGGGCCAGCGCGACCGCGTGATGAAGGAAGCGGAAGCCGCGCTGCGCAAGGCCTCGCCGCTGCCCCTGATCCTGGAGTTCACCTCGACCGATGAAGACCGCAGCAACAAATACCGCAACAGCGTGACCGTGCAATGGATGCTGATCAGCGTGAGCCTGCTGCTGCTGGTGGTGACCTGCTCGGGCATCGTCGGCATGGCCAGCCTGTGGGTCACCCAGCGCCGCAAGCAGATCGGGGTGCGCCGTGCCCTCGGTGCGCGCCGCATGGACATCGTGCGCTACTTCATCCTTGAAAACTTCATGATCACCAGCGCCGGCGTGTTCGGCGGCGTGGCACTGGGCCTGGCGCTGAACCAGCTCCTGGTCAGCAAGCTGGAGATGGCGCGCCTGCCGGCCGGCTACCTGGTCGGCGGCGCGCTGGTGTTCTGGCTGCTGGGCGTCATCGCGGCCTACGGACCGGCCTGGCGCGCGGCGAGTATTTCGCCGGCCACCGCCACCCGCAGCGTCTGAAGCCGGTGTATGCTCTCGACCATGCCTACTGTACTGATCATTGACGACAACGCCGCCGTCGGCGTCGCCCTGGACGTGCTGTTCTCGCTGCACGACATCGCGGCGCTGCATGCGGCCTCACCCGAGGAAGGCCTGGCCGTGCTGGCGCGCCAGCCGGTCGACCTGGTGATCCAGGACATGAACTTCACGGCCGACACCACCTCGGGCGAGGAAGGGGTGGCGCTGTTCCGCGAGATCCGCAAGCGCCACCCGGACCTGCCGGTGATCCTGCTGACGGCCTGGACCCACCTGGACGCCGCGGTCGACCTGATCAAGGCCGGCGCCGCGGACTACCTGTCCAAGCCCTGGAACGACGACCGCCTGCTGGCGACGGTCACCAACCTGGTCGAGCTGGGCCAGGCCAACCGGGCGCTGAACCAGCGCCTGCAGCGCGAGCGCCGTGCGCGCCGCGAGCTGGAACAGAACTACGACCTGCGCGGCCTGACCTGGGCCGACCCGGCCACCGAACGCGTGCTGACCCTGGCCTGCCAGGTGGCGCGCGCCGACGTGCCGGTCCTGATCACCGGCCCGAACGGCACCGGCAAGGAACGCATCGCCGAGATCATCCAGGCCAATTCGCAGGTCGCCAACGGCCCCTTCGTGGTGCTGAATTGCGGCGCCCTGCCCTCCGAGCTGATCGAGGCCGAACTGTTCGGCGCCGAGGCCGGCGCCTATACCGGCGCCTCGAAGGCGCGCGAAGGCAAGTTCGAGGCGGCCGACGGCGGCACCCTGTTCCTCGACGAGATCGGCAACCTGCCGCTGGCCGGCCAGATGAAGCTGCTGCGCGTGCTCGAGACCGGACGCTTCGAGCGGCTCGGCTCGAACCGCGAGCGCCAGGTCCGGGTGCGCGTGATCAGCGCCACCAACGCCGATCTGCAGGCGATGATCCGCGCCGGGACCTTCCGCGAAGACCTGTTCTACCGTCTGAACGTGATCGAGCTGAAGCTGCCGCCCCTCAGCGCCCGCCCCGGCGACATCCTGCCGCTGGCCCAGGGTTTTCTGCCGCCGGATAAAACCCTGCACCCGAGCGCGGAAGCGGCGCTGCTGGCCCACACCTGGCCCGGCAACGTGCGCGAACTGAAGAACGTGATGGCGCGCGCCAGCCTGCTGACCAGCGGCGACGTCATCAAGCCGGCCGAGCTGGGCCTCCCCGCCCCCGCCGGCAGCAGCCAGGAAGCGGAGCCGGACCGCGAAGCCATCGTGCAGGCGCTGGCCCGCGCGCACGGCGTCATCGCCCAGGCCGCGGCGGACCTCGGGCTGTCGCGCCAGGCCCTGTACCGCCGCATGGAGCGGCTGGGCATCGCGCGCGCGGCATGAATCCAGCATGAGCCCGCGGTAAGCCCGTCATGCGTTCCCGGAAGCGTTTCAGGCTCTCGCTCGCCACGCGCTGGTCGGCCATGGTCGGCACGCTGCTGGCGGTCGGGATCCTGATCGCGCTGGCGCTCGACCACCTGCTGCCGGGCCAGCCGCTGGCCGTGCTCGCGATCTGCCTGCTGTGCGTGGTGCCGATCGCCCTGATCACCATCCGCTCGCAGATCCAGCCGATCCTGTCGCTGTTCCGCGCCCTCGAGGGCACGGTGGCGAGCTACCGCGACGGCGACTTTTCCTTCAGCCTGCACTGGGGCCAGAACGACGAGCTGTCCGACCTGATCGACGCCCACAATGCCCTCGGCCAGGTGTTGCGCGAACAGCGCCTCGACCTCGTACAGCGCGAACTGCTGCTCGACACCATGGTGCAGAACACGCCGGTGGCGATGCTGCTGGTGGCGGACCTGGCGAATGCGCCGCGCACCATCGCCTACGCCAACCTGGCCGCGCGCCGGCTGCTGTCCGAGGGCCGCAAGCTGGAAGGCCATGCGCTGGACGCGGTGCTGCAACAGGCGGCGCCGGCCCTGAACGAAGCGCTGGCGCGCGGCGGCGACGGCCTGTTCACCGCCGGCGAAGGCGAAGAGGAAGAGGTGTATCACCTGGCGCGCAGCAACTTCAGCCTGAACGGACGCCGCCACGAACTGCTGCTGCTGCGCCAGCTGACCACCGAGCTGCGGCGCCAGGAAGTGCAGACCTGGAAGAAGGTCATCCGCGTCATCAGCCATGAACTGAACAATTCCCTGGCCCCGCTGGCCTCGCTCGCGCATTCGGGCGCGGAGCTGGTGCGGCGCGGCCAGACCGAGCGCCTGCCGCAGATCCTCGAGACCATCGGCGAACGCACGCGCCACCTGGAGAGCTTCATCCTCGGCTACGCCCGCTTCGCCAAGCTGCCGGCGCCGCGCATCGCCGCCGTGCCCTGGGATGCGCTGGTCGCGCGCCTTAGGGCCCAGGTCAGCTTCCGCCTGGTCGGCGAGCTGCCGGCGGAACCGGCCCAGGTCGATACCGCGCAGATGGAACAGGCGCTGCTCAACCTGCTCAAGAATGCCCACGAATCCGGTTCCTGGCCCGACCACGTCGAGCTGCAGATTCGCCGCCGGGTTGAGGCGATGAGGGACGTGGTGCGCATCGACGTGCTCGATCGCGGCAGCGGCATGAACGACGCCGTGCTGACCAACGCCCTGGTGCCCTTCTATTCCACCAAGCGCAGCGGCACCGGCCTGGGCCTGGCGCTGGCGCGCGAGATCGCCGAAGCCCACGGCGGCCGCATCCTGCTCGCCAACCGCGAAGACGGCGGCCTGGCCGTCACGATGATTTTGCCGGTGGGGCCGGGCTAGGGCCGGCCGCAAAACCATGCCATACTGGCAACCGCACCTATCGTTCAAACAACACAAGGGACGCCCGATGCCTCGTTATGCCATGCTGTTTGCTGCCGCACTCTTCGCCTTCTCCCTGAACGCCGGCGCGCAAACCGACGCGCCGATGACGCCACCGTCGGGCCCCCAACAAAACACCTGCGCCAGGCCGGCCTACCCTGTCGAAGCACTCAGGAACGAATGGACCGGCACCACCACCATCGCCTTCCTGATCGGGCCCGACGGCCTGGTCAAGGACGCAAGGCTCGTCAAGTCGAGCGGCCATGCCGTTCTCGACGACGCGGCCAGGAATGCCCTCAGCCGGTGCCAGTTCAAGCCCGCCATGCTCGACGGGAAGCCGGTCACGGCCTGGCAGCCGGTGCAATACGTCTGGTCGCTCTAGCCGGCGGCGGCGCGGTAAAATCACGCCATGCCGCTACCTACCGACCCACGCTTCTCCCAGCCCGGCCACCCGCCCGCCACCATCACCGAATTCGAAGGCGTTCGCTCGCTTCACCTCGGCACCTCCTGGGTGCAGGGTGCGATGCGTCTGAACCGGCCGGACGCGATCGAGCTCGAATACGTGCAGATGATGATGATGTGGATGCTGTTCGTGCAGCAGCCGCGCCGCATCGTGCAGCTGGGCCTGGGCAGCGCGGCGCTCACCAAGTTCTGCTACCAGAAATTCCCGGAGGCGCGCGTCGCCGCGGCGGAGCTGAATCCGAACGTGATCGCGATCTGCCACGCCTGTTTCGGCTTGCCGCCGAACGATGCGCGCCTGGATGTGCGCGAGATGGATGCGCTCGACTTCGTGATGGATCCGGCCAACCACGGTACGGTCGACGTGCTGCAGGTCGACCTGTACGACGAGGAAGCGCGCGGCCCGGTGCTCGATACGCCCGAGTTCTACCAGGCCTGCGCCGACTGCCTGGGTCCGAACGGCGTGATGACCGCCAATGTGTTCGGCGACTTCATCAACTACGACAAGAACCTGCAGGCGATGGAGCAGGCCTTCGACGCCGTGGTCTGGCTGCCCGAGGTCCACGACGCCAACATCGTGGTCATCGCCTTCAAGGAGGCGCCGCAGATCGACTTCGCGCTGCTGTACGAGCGGGCCGGCGACATCAAGCGGCGCTACAACCTGCCGGCCAAGAACTGGGTCAATGGCCTGAAGGAGTGGATGCGCGACCAGCAGGGCTGAGCGCGCTCGTCTGCATCAGCGGCAGTCCGCCGGCAGCGCGGTCGCCACCAGGTTCTCGCCGCGGCAGCGCCATACCACGCGCTTGCTCGCATCCAGCGAGGGCGTGAACACCAGCATGCCCGCGCCCTGGCTGCTGACGATCGAGGTCACCACGCGCAGCTCGGCGCTATCGGGATCGAACTGCACCTCGTTCACGGCATTGTCGTTCGCCAGGCGCACACCGGCTTCCTCGAGCGTGGACGGCACCGCTTCCTTGGCCGCATAGTAGGCGCCGACCTTGGCGGTGGCGTCCTGGCCGACCTGGAAGGCGGCCATGGTCCTGGCTTTTTGCGTGTAGCCCTGGTAGGCCGGGATCGCGAGCGCGGCCAGGATGCCGATCATCGCCACCGCCACGATCGCACCGCCGCCAGCGCCGGCCCCCAGGCGCGGCACGAACAGCGCGAGCAGGCCCGCCAGCACGCTGCGCGAGGGCTGGCCCGGTTCCTGTCCGGCGGCCAGCGCACGCACCGCGACCATGCGCTTGACCAGCCACGGGTAGTCGCCCACCAGTTCATGGAAGGACATCCAGAAGCCTTCGGTCTGGCCGGCCTGGCCCGCATACGCATCGAGGTTCATCGTGCGTGCGCGCTTGCCGCCGGCGGCGAGCACGGCCAGGCCATGTTCCGCGTTGAGCGGATTGTCGCAGGCGGCCAGGCCATGGCGATCGCAGGTGTATTCGCGGGCACGCGAATAGGCCGCGCCGACCAGCGGCAGGACCGAGGCCGGCATCAGCACGGTCGACCAGCGCAGGTGCTTGCGCCGGATATGGCCGAGTTCATGGCCGATGTAGAAATTCAGCGCATCGGGGTTGTGCGCCAGACCATCGACGACTTCCGAATACAGCACCAGGAAATCGCGGCCGAAGAAGCGGGTCGCGAAAGCGTTCAGCGCGCCGCCCATCTGCAACAGATAGGCCTCGGGCTCCTTGTCGACGTCGAGCTTGCGGCAGCAGGCCGCGATCTGCTGCTTGAGGTCGGGGAACTGCTCTTCGGTGATGCGTACCCCCGTGCCCTTGATATAGGAAATGAGGGCCGATTGCGCGAAGCAGTACAGCAGGAAGCCGAACAGCGCATACACCAGCACCAGCCCCTTGGTGCCGAGCAGCAGCGCGGCCCAGACCAGGACGGACAACACCAGCATCAGGCCGAACAGGCGTTTTTCGTTTTTATATACCAGCTGCATGAAAGCCCCCGTTTATTGTTTATAAGAAACACAACGCATCCTACCTGTGTTTACTCATTTGCAATAGCCAATGTGTTGCTTTATGAACACATATCTGTGCCATGACAGGTCTTGGATTGTCAGTGGTCAATTTCCGGTCGTATAGGGTCGCGCAAGATGGTTTGGCTGCCGACAGGCCCAACCATGAAGGAAGATCATGACCAGTCAATTCCAACGCACCCTGATCGCGTCCGCCGTCCTGGCCGCGCTGTCCCCCGCGGCAGCACCGGCCCTGGCCCAGGAATCCACGCCTGCCGACAGCACCGCCACCGTGGTCGTGATCGGCTCGCGCACCACGGCCCGCAGCGCGCTCGACACCGTGGTGCCGGTCGGCCTGATCGACCAGAAGGACCTGCAGTCGGCCGGCACGCCGGAACTCGGCAAGGTCCTGCAGGAGCTCGACCCCTCGTTCAACTTCACCACCACCTTCATCAGCGACGGCACCGACATCATCCGCCCGGCCACCCTGCGCGGCCTCGGGCCGGACCAGCTGCTGGTGCTGGTCAACGGCAAGCGGCGCCACCAGCAGGCGCTGGTCAACGTCCAGCAGACCATCGGCCGCGGCTCGGCCGGCACCGACATCAATGCGATCCCGCTGTCGGCGATCCAGCGCATCGAGGTGCTGCGCGACGGCGCCGCCGCCCAGTACGGATCGGACGCGATCGCCGGCGTGATCAACATCGTGCTCAAGCAGGGTCCGGGCAGCCAGATGAGCGTGGCCGGCGGCACCACGGCGGAAGGCGATGGCGACACCATCAGCATCAGCGAAAGCCATGGCTTCGCGCTGGGCTCGTCCGGCGGCTACCTGAACCTGGCCGTGGAAGGCCGGCGCCGCGGCGAGACCAACCGCGCCGGCCCGGACACCCTGCGCGTGAATCCGCCGCGCGTAACCCAGCGCATCGGCGATTCGCTGGCCAAGGATGCCTACCTGTGGACGAATGCCATGCTGCCGCTCGGCGCCGGTGGCGACGACGACGGCGACGGCGAACTGTATGCCTTCGGCGGCATCTCGCGTCGCACCGGCGACGCCGCCGGCTTCTTCCGGCCGAAGGAAGATGGGCGCAACGTTCCCGCCGTCTACCCGGACGGCTTCCTGCCCAACATCCTGACCACGGTGCGCGATGCGTCGCTGGCGCTCGGCTTTCGCCATGGCCTGGGCGCCGAGTGGAAGCTCGACGCCAGCGTCAACCACGGCCGCAGCGAACTCGCCTTCTTCGAGCGCAATTCGATCAACGTCAGCTATTGGTACGAGCCGAACTGCAGCTGCGCCAACTGGCACGAATCCCCGACCGGCGCCGATACCGGCAAGCTGCGCTTCACCCAGACCACGGTCAACCTCGACCTGCGCGGGCCGTTGTCGGTGTCGGGCCTGGTGCTGCAGCTGGCCGCGGGCCTCGAATACCGGCGCGACGCCTACCAGATCGTGGCCGGCGATCCGGTCTCCTACCAGTACGGCCGCACCAACAACCCGGCGATCCGTATCCTCGACCAGACCGGGCATATCGCGGCGGCCGGCATCCAGGGCTTCCCCGGCTATACCCCGGCGACAGAAGTGAACGCCGCGCGCCACAACAGCGCCGTCTACCTCGACGCCGAGCATAAATTCGCGCTGCCGCTGACGCTGGCGGCGGCCGTGCGCCACGAACGCTATTCGGATTTCGGCGGCACCACCACCGGCAAGCTGGCGCTGCGCTACGACCCGAGCCGCGAACTCGGCCTGCGCGCCAGCGCCTCGACCGGCTTTCGCGCGCCCAGCGTGCAGCAGAAGTTCTACAGCTCGGTCTCGACCAACCTGAACGGCGCCGGCGTGCTCACCGAAACCCTGACTGCACGCGAAGGCAGCCCGGTCACAAAAGCCTTGGGCATCGCGCCGCTGAAGGAAGAGACCTCGCGCAGCGCCAGCCTGGGCCTGGTGCTGCGCCCGGTCCCGGGCTTCTCGTTCACCGCCGACGCCTGGCGCACCCGCATCGCCGACCGCATCGTCTTTTCGAGCACCATCGCGCCCGAGAGCGGTCCCTGCCCCACCCTCGCCGCCTGCCCGATCAAGGCCGTGCTCGACCCGCTGCGCGTGGGCCAGGCGCAGTTCTTCACGAATGCGATCGGCACCACCACGCGCGGCCTCGACCTGATCGCCGAGCGCACGCTGAAGGGCAGCGCCGGCACCCTGGTGCTGTCCGGCCAGCTCGGCTTCAACCGTACGGAAGTCGACGAACGCCATTCTTCGTCGAAGGTGCTGAGCGGCGCCCAGTTGTTCGACGACGCCCAGGTCACGCTGATCGAACGCGGCCAGCCGCGCAAGCACCACGTGGTGGCGGCCGACTTCAGCAGCGGACCCTGGAACCTGAATGCGCGGGCCAACTATTACGGCGAGGTGGCCGGCCAGGGCTTTACCGCCCCCTACGTGCAGACCTGGGACGCGAAATGGCTGCTCGACCTGACCGGCCGCTTCGCCTTCAGCAAGGCCTTCGGCGTGAGCCTGGGCGTGAACAACGTGTTCGACACCTACCCGAGCCGCTGGGACCCGGTGAAGGCCGCGCCCTTCCCGCAGATGGGCTTCACTTATTGCTGGGAGACCTGCCCGTTCGGGATCAACGGACGCTCGCTGTATGCGAAGGCCGACTACAACTTCTGATCAGCGCCGTTCACGCCACCACAGCCCCAGCATGGCCAGCGCGAACACCAGGCCGAAGGGCCAGGCCGGCAGCCTGCGCGCCGCCGTTCCCGTGACCGGCGCCGGGGTGCGCGCCGCATAGCGCGCAGTAGCCTCGCGGCGCTGGGCGCGCTGCCACAGGGTCCAGTCGCCGTCGGCATACACATACACGGCACCGTCGATGGCTTGCGCGCCCTGCCCCTGCGCCTGCATCTGCAGCCAGCCCGGCTGCTTCGGCCACACGGCCGCGCAGGCGGCATCGATGTATTCCGGGCGGCGCTGCCAGGGCAGCGTCACGCCCAGCGCCGGGAAAGCCAGTGCGCTGGATTTCTGCAGCGCCTCGCCGCGTGCGCACACGGTCAGACGCTGTTGCGGCAGCGGCAGTTCTTGCGGGTCGAGCCAGGCCAGCGCGGCGTCGCGGCTGACGCGCAGGCGGTCGAGCACGTCCTGCCACCACAGCGCCAGCGCGCGCGGCTGCTCGATCGCATGACGGTGCCAGCCGCCCACGCCCAGCCAGGCGATGCGGCCCTTGTGCCAATCGCGCGTCCACAGACCGTCCTCGCCCTGCCAGGCGCCGGCGTGTGCTTCCGGCGGATTCAGGCCGCCGGATGCCATCGGCAAATGCGTCCCGATGCTCTTGTCGGCCGGCTGGGGCGCCAGTTTCAAACCCAGGCTGCGCGACCAGAGACCGGGGTCGCCGGCATTCGCGCCCAGCACCAGCAGCGGCGCGCCCGCGGCCACGCGCGCCAGCAGCGCCGCACGCGTGGCATCGCCGGCGCGTTCGAACCAGGCGGCGTCGACGATCTCCAGGTCCGGCGCTTTCATCTCGACGCGCGCACTCTCGCTGCGGCGCAGGTTCTTGCCCAGCTCGACCTGCCAGTCGATCACGGCATTGCTGGCGGCGAGCAGGTCGTCCAGCGTGCGCAAGTCGAAGGATGGCGCGCCGAAGCGCCCGCGCACCTGCAGCGGCGCCGGCTCGGTGACAGTCAGCGGCACCGGCCCCTGGTCGACCAGCTTGCCCTTCGCATCCAGCAGGCGCGCCTTTAACACCAGACGTTCGACCAGCGGCGGCAGCCACTGCACAGTAAGCGGACCATCGCCCCTGGCTTCGGCCAGCACTTCGCCGTTCTCGGCCAGCAGTTGCAGGCGGCCCGCTTCCTTCCAGGAGCGCTGCAGCGTCAGGGTGAACATGCGGCCCAGCGCCAGCGTGCGCGGGAAGTCGACGCGGATCGTCGGCGTGCCTGGGACGGTCCAGGCCAGCGGCCGCGCCGGCAGGTCTTCCCATTGCGCCGCGCGCAGGCCATCGCTATCGAGTTTGATGCTGCGGATACCGTCCAGCGCGGCCGGTGGCGCTTTCGCGTCCAAGGCCAGCGTGCTGCCCGCCTCGCCGGGCAAGGTAAAGCTGCCGACGCCACCCGCCAGCGCGATGCCGGCCACGGCCGCCAGCAAGGCATCGATCCAGCGCCGCCGCAGACCGTAGGCCAGCGCGCTGGCCAGGCAGATCGAGAGTGCTGCGATAGACATCCAGTTCATTGCAGGCCTCCCCGCGCGGCGCGCTCGAAACGCGTTTCGACTTTGGTGGTGGCTTGCAGCAGGACCGGCGCCTCCTGCACGCCGCCGCGCAGCCAGGCGCGCAGCACCGGGCGGCAGGCCAGGCAGCCGTCGGCCACGTCCTGGATCGCACGCTGGGCAGCCAGGCGCTGCTCGTCCACGGTAATGCGCTCGCGCACCCAGTCGTGGGCGGTACGGGTCCACAGGCTGGGCAGCGGACCGTCGCCGGCCAGCGCCTGCACCAGCGCGCGCAATGGGGCAGGCACGCCATCCGGCGCGGCCGACTGTTCGCGGCGCCCGCCGGCGGCACCTGTCATGTCGCCCGTCATGCGCTTGTCCTCCTTGATCGGCGGCGGCGCGAAGGCCGTCTTGTGCAAATAGATGCGTTCGGACTGCTGCAACTCCTTGATCGCCTCCAGTGCCTTGTGCTCCGGCGCCAGCGCCGTCTTCGGTTGAACAGCGCGCAGCGCCTTCTCGGCATCCCACATCGCCGACAGCGCGCGCCGCAGCACCTTCTTGGTGGCGTCGTCGAACAGGGTCGCGTTTTCCACCTGGTCGTGGGCGTGGCCGAACTCGTGCAGCACGTCCTGCGGCTTGCCGTTGCCGCCGCCGTGATCCTCCTCGTGGTCTTCCTTGCCGAACAGCGTCGACTCCTCGCCCAGGAACTGGCCGTAGCGGCGGCGCAGCGCGCCCTGGTCGGCGGCGATCGATTCGCTGCGCTCGCGCACGGTGGCGGTATCCATTTTTTTGGCACGCATGTCAGCGATCAGCTGCTCGGTATCGATGATGATCTGGCGCTGGCTGCGCAGGCTCTCCGGCTTGACCATCACCGGCAGCGCCGAGACGTCCTGCTCCTCATCCGCGGGCGGGGCCGGCAGGCGCAGCGTGTAGGTCGGCGACTGCACCGTGTGCGGTTTTGCCGCGTTGTCGACGGCGCGCACGAAGAAGTAAAGTTCGTCGCCCGGCTCCATGCCGAGTTCCGTCACAGTCCAGTTCCTGGTCCAGTCGCGGCGGCGCGGATCGCGGCCGGACGGGATCGGCATCTCGCGGTCGCTGAAGCGGATGTTCTCGCCGCTGCCGCGTGCCAGCGTCAGGTGCAGGGTGGCCTGCTTCACTTGATAGTCGTCGCGCACCGAGATCGCCATCGCCGCCTGGGTGGCATCGCGCGCCAGTTCCTTAATGATCTCGTTCGGCTGGCTCACCACGATCTCCGGCGCGGTGTCCGGCAGCACCTTCAGCGTGTAGCGCGCGCCGCGCCAGCGCCAGAAGATGGATTCGGTGGCGGTCCAACGGGCGCAACCGGCGCCGGCCTGCAATTGCTGGCCGTCGCTCAGTTCGATGATTTCGGCGGCGGCCGATAGATTCTTCAGGCACCACTCGACCACGGTCTGCTCCGGCACCTGCAGGTCGCGCGGCGCCGAGGCCGATGCCTCCACACCCGTGTAGCGCGGCGGCGTGAGCTTGACTGTCAGCTCGGCAGCGGCGGCGGCCGTCTTCATGGGCTGTGCGCCCGGCTGCGCGGCGGCCGGCGATGGCGCGGCATGCGGCAGCAGGGTCGCGCCCCAGGCCAGTGCCGCCAGCGCCAGATTCCCCGCCAGCCAGGTCAGACCCAGGCGCACGCGCGCGCGCACGATCGCGCGCACCCGCGCCGCCGTGAGACTGGCGTTGACGCGTTCCAGCAGGCGTTGCTGCTGCAGTTGCGCCACCGGCGTTTCGGCATGCAGCAGCAGCGCGCTGCTGTCTTCCATTTCCGGTACCGCGCCGTCCAGCCAGCCCGTCCATTCCCGCTCGAGACGCTGCTTCAGGCGCAGGCCGTCCCAGGCGCAGAATGCCGACCAGGCCAGCAGACCGGGGCCGGAGCGCAGCAGCAGCCAGGGCACGGCCCCGATCGCCCACAGGCCGGCCCGGCGCAGCAGCGCGGCGCGCCACAGTTTCATCAAAATGTCAGCGCCGGCGGACATGGGTCGCTATCCTTTCCAGGGCAAACAGCACCAGCAGTGCGGCAGACAAAGCGTCGCGCAGGGCGCCGCCGTTCGGCCCCGCCGGCGCGCGCGCATCGACCACCGGCGCCTGCGGTGGCGCGGTGTGCGGCTGGACGCCCAGGTGCAGGCGCTGCCAGGTTTCGAACAGGGTGCGGGCGGCGGCGGCATCCTGCGGCGGCAGCCAGGGAGCGCTCCACAGGCGTCCTTGCGGGGTGTCCAGGTAACGCAGGCCGTCGACTTGCGGCGCCTTCTCCAGCGCGGGGAAGGCGCGGCTGTCCGCCACCCACCACAGCGGCGCGCGCAAACCGGGCGGCGGCGCGTGCGGCAGATCCCAGATCAGCAGTTCGGTCTTCGCACCGGCCTGGGCGTCCAGCACGTCAGCTTGCGGTCCCTCGAGGGCGGCGAACAGCTTGCGCCATGCATCGACGCGTTGGCTGAACACGGCCACGTGACGTTCGCTTGCCGGCGCCGGTACCGCCTGCGGCCGCACCGTCAACGCATGCCGCAAACGCGGCAGCGCGGCCGGCATCGCCACGTCGCCGACCAGCAGCAGGCGCGCCTGCGGGTCGAATTCGCGCTCGTGCTCGTGCAGCCAGCGGTAGGCATCGCGGTGCGGCAGGTCGATGCGGCGTGCGTCCGTCAGGCCGGCCTCGCGCAGCTGCCTGTCGACGAAGGCGGGGGGCGTGCCCGGCACCACCAGCACGCTGTCGCCGCGCCAGGGCAGGACCGGATCGGCCAGCCAGGCGATCAGCGTGGCCAGCAGCAGGCAGCGCAGGAGCAGCAGGAGCAAGTCCTGCAAACGCCATGTGCGCAACTGCACCGGCCGCGAGGACGGCAGGAAGCGCGCCGTCGCCAGCGGCACCGCCTTCATCTGTTCGCGCTTCTGCCGGTGCCACAGAATCGGCAGGATCAGGACCGGCAGCGCCCACCACCACCAACTGTTCATGGGCGCCTTCCTGGCGCTTTTCGCTTGGCCTGGAGCCAGGCCCGCAGCGTGTCGGCCGGCGCGCGTTCGATCGGCGCCGCCACATAAGGAATGTCATGCGCGCGGCACTGCCGGGCCACCATCTCGAAATGTTCTTCGCGCTGGCGCGCATAGCCGGCACGCACGTCGCGGCCGAAGCGGAACAGCCGCTTGTCCCCTTCCGGGTCGCGCCAGGCGATCGACGCGTCGAAGTCGGCCGCGATCTCGGCCTCGGTCTGCAGGCACAGCGCACGCACGTCGTGGCGCATGCCGCGCAGGCGCAGCATCGCTTCCGACAGCGGCGAGGGCCAGTCGAGAAAATCGCTGGCCACGCAGACCACGCTGGGCGCGCGCGCGAAATGCAGGCTGGCGCGCAGCACCTCGGGCGCCGGCAGCGTGCCGGCAGCGTCGACGCGCTCCAACTGGGCCAGCACGCGCTGCAGCTGGCGCGGACCACGCGCGGCCGGGGTGAAGTGGGCGCGTTCGCCCTGGCAGACCAGCAAGCCGAAGGCATCGCCCTGGCGCTGGGCGATCGCGCCGGCACAGCCCAGCAGCAGGCGTGCCATGCCCAGTTTATCGAGGCCCTCGACGCTGCGGCTCGGCTCCAGCATCGACGCGGTGGCGTCCAGCACCAGCCAGACCGCGACGTGGCTGTCGCGCTCGGCTTCGCGCACATAGTAACGGTCGGCGCGCGCCATCAGCTTCCAGTCGACGCGGCGCCATTCGTCGCCGGGCGCATAGGCCCGGTATTCGGAGAATTCGACGCCGGCGCCGCGCTCGCGCCCGGCGTGGATGCCGTGGCCGAGCCCCGCCAGCACGTGGCGGATGGCGAGGTCGAGTTTGCCCGTATGCGCCGCCAGCGCGGCGCTTGCCAATACGCTCACTTAATCGATCCGGACTTCAGCACGCAAAGCGGCGAGGATATCGGCGATGGCGATGCCGTCCGCCTCGGCTTCGAAATTGCGCAGCACGCGGTGCGCCAGCACCGGCAGCAGCATCGCGCCGATGTCCTCGCGCGTGACCGCCAGGCGGCCATGCATCAGCGCGCGTGCCTTCGATGCCAGCACCAGCGCCTGGCCGGCACGCGGGCCCGCGCCCCAGCCGATGTGCTTGCGGATCGCCTCGACCGGTGAGTCCGACGGCCGGGTCGCGCGCACCAGCCGGGTCGCGTAACGCAGCATGGCGTCGCCGATCTCGATGTCGCGCACCAGCTGCTGCAGACGCAGCAGGGTCGCCAGCGTCATCGCCGGTTCGGCATCGTTCAAGCCGGCGTGGGTGGTGGCGCCGACCATCGCGATCTCTTCCTCCTCGGTCGGGTAGCCGACGTCGATGCGCAGCAGGAAGCGGTCGAGCTGGGCCTCGGGCAGCGGATAGGTGCCGGCCTGCTCGATCGGGTTCTGGGTCGCCAGCACGAAGAAGGGTTTGGGGAGCTTGTGCGTCTGGCCGGCAAAGGTGACCGAGCGTTCCTGCATCGCCTCCAGCAGCGCCGACTGGGTCTTCGGCGGCGCGCGGTTGATCTCGTCGGCCAGCAGCACCTGGGTGAACACGGGGCCTTGCTGGAAGCGGAACACGCGCTGGCGCGTGGCCTGGTCTTCTTCGAGGATCTCGGTGCCGACGATATCCGAAGGCATCAGGTCGGGCGTGAACTGCACGCGGCGGAACTGCATGTCGGTGGCCTGGGCCAGCGATTTGACCAGCAGGGTTTTACCGAGGCCGGGTACGCCCTCGACCAGCGCGTGGCCGCCGGCCAGCAGGCAGGTCACGAGCAGGTCGATCACGTCCTTCTGGCCGATGATGACCTTGCCCATGCTCTGCTTGAGCATCTCCACCTTCGCCACCAGATCGGCGATTTCATTCTCTGTCCATGCTTCTGCCACGGTGCTACGCTCCTAACGCATATTGAATGATGTTGACCGCAAAGCGGGTGTTGTCGACCGCCAGCCAGCGCTTGTTGCGGAAGTCGTAGTCCCACTCGCAGCCGTAGTCCTTGTTCGAGTACAGCACGCCGATGCGGCCGTTCACCTCGATGGCGCGCAGGTACTCGTGCACCAGGTCGTCGCCCCAGCCGTTCAGCTCCACCGTGGTGTTCGGCGGACCGTCGAACTTGAAGAAGCTCGAATACAGGCGGTGCGTATTCGGGATCTTGACCAGGGCCTTCGGGCCGAACATCTTGGCCAGTTCGGCCTCGAAGGATTTGGCGAACAGGCCGTCGATATCGTGGTTGCAGTCGTCCACGAACACGAAACCGCCGCCCTTCACGTAGCGCTCGAAGTTCTTGCGCTCGGCCGGCGTGAACTGCACCAGCTTGTGCCCGGCCAGGTAGCAGAACGGCGCCTGCAGCATCTTCGGGTCGGACAGGGCGATCACGCGCTCGGCCGGGTCCACGCGCAGGGTCGTGTACTCGACCAGCGAATTCAGGACATTGCTGGGCATGCGGATGTCCACATCCCAGTCGCCCGATTCGTACATCAGGCGCGTGAAGTAGAAGTCGTAGACCACTCGGTTCCTGCTCAGTTTCTGTTTAGACGGCGTCCGACAGCGAAGTGAAGTTGAAGTCGCGGATGCGCATCGGCGGAATCACCATCTGGTAGGCCACTTCGTCCGGTCCGATCACGACCGGCTTGCCGAGCTCCTCGACGTTGTTGAGCATCGTGATCGGGCTTTCGTTGAAACGGAAATTCTTGATCGGGTACTTGATCTTGCCGTTCTCGACATAGAAGGTGCCATCGCGCGTCAGGCCGGTCAGCAGCACCGACTGCGGGTCGACCATGCGGATGTACCAGGTGCGGGTCACGACCACGCCCTTCTTGGTACCGGCGATCAGCTCTTCGAGCGACTTGGATCCGCCGGCCATGATCATGTTGCCGGCGCGCGCGGTCGGCGCCACGCCGTTCTTTTGCGCCCAGAAGCGCGAGTATTCGAGGTTGGCGACCTTGCCGTCCTTGATCAGGTCGCGGCGCTGGCGCGCCAGCATCGAGCCGCTGTCCCAGGGGCTGACCGGCACGTCCTTGTCCCAGGGATCGGACCAGACGTTGATCTGCTCGTCGAACAGCTTTTCGCCCAGGCGGTTGCCGCCGCCCTTCTTCGCCAGGAAGCTGCGGCCCTCGTCGGCCTGGCGCGCGCCGAAGCCGCCGAACATGCGGCCCAGCAGTTCCGAGGTCGCGGCCGGCTCCAGGATCACCGTGTAGCGGCCCGGCTCCAGCGCCTTCGCATCGACCGAGCGTAGCGCTTTTTCCATCGCCACCTCGGACGCTTCGCGTGCATCGAAGCGTTTCGCGTCAACGGCCGAGCGGGTCACCCAGCCCGACCCGCGGCCGTCTTCGGTGCGCGCGGTGCAGGTGAAATCGAGGCCGGTGAATTCGCGGTGGCCGAACAGGCCTTTCGAATTGGCGATCGTTTCGAAGCCGGTGGTATCAAGGAAGAAGCCGGCGGTGACCAGCTTGTTTCGACGGCCGGCCAGGATCGCGTGCGCCGCGACGTCGGCACGGAAGTCCGGATCGATCGCCGCGGTGGAGGCGAAGTATTCGCCGGTCGGCTTGAATTCCTGCTTGCCCGGCAGCGTCACGTATTCGGGGTTTTCGGGCGCCAGACGGGCGGTGGCCTCGGCGCGGCGCACCGCCTGCTCGAGCGACTTGTCGTCGAATTCGTTGACGCTCGCCGTGCCCTGGCGGCGGCCGAAAGCGACGGTCACGGTCAGGCGCCGGTCTTCGTTCAGGCCGGCCGTGGAGACGCTGTTGCGCGCAAAGCGGATATTGCCGCTGCGGCTGCCGTTGATGGCGACGCTGCACTCGTCCGCCTTCGAGAAGGACAGGACGCGGTCGCTGATCCGTTTCGCTTCTTCCTGGCTCAACTGTTTCATGAAGTCCTCGTTAGCCGATCTTGCGGCCGGTATTGATCACTTTGACGCCGTTGAAGCGCGTGGTCGCCGCACCATGCGAGACCGCGCTGACCTGGCTGGGCTGGCCCTTGCCGTCGAAGAAGGAACCGCTCATGCGCCAGTCGCGCTCGTCGCAGATGGCGCTGCAGGCGTTCCAGAATTCCTGGGTGTTCGACTGGTAGGCGACGTCTTCGAGCATGGGGCCGATCTTGCCGTCCTTGATCTCGAAATAGAGCTGGCCGCCGAACTGGAAGTTGTAGCGCTGCTGGTCGATCGAGTAGGAGCCGCGGCCCAGGATGTAGATGCCCTTCTTGACGTCCTCCACCATCTGATCGGGCGTCAATCGCTTCGAGCCGGCGGCCAGCGAGACGTTCGGCATGCGCTGGAACTGCACGCGGCTCCAGCTGTCCGCATACGAGCAGCCGTGCGATTCCTTCTCGCCGATGATGTGGGCCTGGTCGCGCGTGGCCTGGTAATTGACCAGGATGCCGTCCTTGATGATGTCCCAGCGCTTCGGCTGGACGCCTTCGTCGTCGTAGCCGACCGCGCCCAGCGAACCGGGCGTGCTTTTATCGGCGAAGAAGTTCACCTTGTTCGAGCCGAACTGGAATTTCCTGGTCTCCCACTTGTCCAGCGTGCAGAAGCTGGTGCCGGCGTAGTTGGCCTCGTAGCCCAGCACGCGGTCCAGTTCCGTCGGGTGTCCAACGGACTCGTGGATCGTCAGGAACAGGTTTTCCGGCGCGATCACCAGGTCGTACTTGCCCGGCTCGACGCTCTTCGCTCTCAGCTTCTCGCGCGCCTGGCGGCCGGCATTGCGCGCCTCTTCGACGATGTCGTAGCCGCCGTTGTAGAGCGTGGTGACGCCGCCCGCGGCGCGCAGCTTGTGCTCCGGGCGCGCATCGAAGTATTCGTAACCCATGCCGACCGGCGGCGCCAGGCCGGCGCGCGAACGGAATTTGCCGGTCGCCTTGTCGACCGCGGTGGCGGTCAGCGGCGCCCACAGGCAGTGGATGTCCTGGTCGATCCAGGAGCCGTCGGTCGAGGCGAAGTACTTCTGCTGGTTCACCTGGAACAAATTGGCCGTCATGAAGCTGGCGCCGGCATCCAGGCCGGCCTTGTTGGCGGCGATCAGCATCTCGGCCTTGTCCTTGACCGGGACGCTACGCCAATCCTTCTTGATCGGCGTGGCCCAGGCCACTTCTCCCACACCCTTGGTCGGCGCCAGGCGCACCGGTTCCGTCTGCAGTTTGGCGTTGGCGCGCGCGATCGCCACCGCCTGGCGCGCGGCATTCGCGACGGCATCCGGGTTCATCGCATTGGTGGCGGCGAAGCCGTAGGCGCCATCGGCGATCACGCGCACGCCGACGCCGCTGGACTCGGTGTTCGTCACGCTCTGCACCGTGAGGTCGCGCGTGTTGATGAACTGGTTCAGGTAGCGTCCGATGCGCACGTCGCAATAGCTGGCGCCGGCCTTAGTCGCCGCGCTCAGGGCGGCATCGGCCAGCGCCTTCTTGAGGCTGAGCGGCATGGTCGATTGCAGCTCTTCGGCGGCGATGGCGTTGCCGAAGACGGGGGCCAGCATGGCGCCGGCGGTGCCGGCGGCGAGGGTGAGGAAGGTACGGCGTTCCAAATCAATCTCCTGGATCACCCGTCGTTCCCGCGAAAGCGGGAACCCATACGTCGCGTGAGCAGTGCCTCAGTATGGATTCCCGCCTCCGCGGGAATGACGGTTTTTAAGCTACGGGTACTGCTTAGACCGCGTCGGACAAGGACGTGAAGTTGAAATCCCTGACCTTCATCGGCGGAATCGACATCTGGAACGGCACCTCATCCCCACCAATGATCACCGGCCTGCCGATTTCCTCGATGTTGTTCAGCATGGTCACCGGGCTCTCGTTGAAGCGGAAGTTCTTGATCGGGTACTTGATCTTGCCGTTCTCGATATAGAAGGTGCCGTCGCGGGTCAGGCCGGTCAGCAGCACCGATTGCGGGTCGACCATGCGGATGTACCAGGTGCGGGTGACCAGGATGCCTTTCTTGGTGCTGGCGATCAGGTCGGCGGTCGATTTGTCGGTGCCGGCCATGATGATGTTGCCCGGGGTCGCGGTCGGGCGAACGCCCTTCTTCTTGGCCCAGAACTGCGAGTAGTTCAGGGCGTTGACCTTGCCGTCCTTGATGATGTCCATGCGCTCGCGCGCGATCAGGTTCTGGCTGTCCCATGGCAGCACCGGCACGTCCGGATTCCAGGGGTCGGCCCAGATGTTGACCTGGCTGTCGAACAGCTTGTCGCCCAGGCGCGAAGCGCCGCCCTTCTTCGACAGGAAGCTGCGGCCTTCGTCGGTCTGGCGCGCGTCGAAGCCGGACAGCATGAAGCCGAGCAGTTCGGAGGTCGCGGCCGGCTCCAGGATCACGGTGTAGCGGCCCGGTTCCAGCGCTTTCGCATCGACCGAGCGCAGTGCCTTCTCGATCGCCACGTCGGCCGCTTCGCGCGGGTCGAAGCGTGCGGCGTCGGTGGCCGAGCGCTTGACCCAGCCGGAGCCGCGCCCGTCTTCGGTGCGCACGGTGCAGGTGAAATCGAGGCCGGTCTGGTCCTGGTGGCCGAACACGCCGTTGGAATTGGCGACGCTGCTGAACGAGGTGTTGTCGGTGAAGAAGCCGGCAGCCACCAGCTTGTTCTTGCGGCAGGCTTCGATCGCGTAAGCGGCGGCCTGGGCGCGGAATTCCGGATCGATGGCGGCGGTCTTCTTGCTGAAGGTCTCGGAGGCACGGTAAGGCTGCTTGGCGACGGCCGGCATGAACTCCGGATTTTCCGGCGCCAGCTTGGCCAGGTCCTCGGCGCGGCGCACGGCCTTTTCCAGCGACTTGTCGTCGTACTCGTTGATGGTGGCGATGCCCTGGCGTTTGCCGAAGGCGACCTGCACGGCGATGCTGGTGTCTTCAGCCAGGCCGGCGGTGGAGACGGCATTGCGCGCGAAGCGGATATTGCCCTGGCGGCTGCCGTTCACGTTGACGCTGCATTCGTCGGCCTTGGACAGCGACAGCACGCGGTCGCAGATACGTTTGGTTTGTTCCTGGGTCAGGATGGTCATGGTCGTTGTGCTCCTGCCTTAGCCGATCTTGCGGGCGGTGTTGATGACATTGATGCCGTTGAAGCGCGCGGTACTCGAACCGTGCGACACGATGGAGATCTGCGGAGGCTGGCCCTTGCCGTCGAAGAAGGAGCCGCCCATGCGCCAGTCGCGCTCATCGCAGATCGCCGTGCAGGCATTCCAGAATTCCTGGGTGTTCGACTGGTAGGCCACGTCTTCCAGCATCTGGCCGATCTTGCCGTTGTTGATCTCGTAGAACAGCTGGCCGCCGAACTGGAAGTTGTAGCGCTGCTGGTCGATCGAGAACGAACCGTCGCCGACGATGTAGATGCCCTTCTTGATGTCCTTGACCATCTCGTCCGGGGTCATCTTTTTCTTGCCCGCCTGGAGCGAGACGTTCGGCATGCGCTGGAACTGCACGTTGCTCCAGCTGTCCGCGTACGAGCAGCCGTGCGATTCTTTTTCGCCGATGATGTGGGCCTGGTCGCGGGTGGCCTGGTAGTTGACCAGCACGCCGTCCTTGATGATGTCCCAGCGTTTGGTCTTGACGCCTTCGTCGTCGTAGCCGACGTTGCCGAGCGAGCCCGGGGTGACCTTGTCGGCCACGATGTTCACCAGCTTCGATCCGTAGTTGAAGTTCTTCGACTGCCATTTATCCAGGGTCGCGAAACTGGTGCCGGCGTAGTTGGCCTCGTAGCCCAGCACGCGGTCCAGTTCCGTCGGGTGGCCGACCGATTCGTGGATCGTCAGGTACAAATGCTCCGGCGAGAGCATCAGGTCGTACTTGCCCGGCACGACGGTCTTGGCGGTCAGCTTGCGCTTGGCATCGCGGCCGGCGGCGCGCGCGTCCTCGACGATGTCGTAGGAGTTGGTGTACAGCGTGGCGACACCGCCGGCGGCCTTGATCTTGTCTTCCTTGCGGCCGTCCAGGTATTCGTAGCCCATGCCGACCGGCGCCGACAGGCCCTGGCGCGAACGGAACTTGCCGGTGGCCTTGTCGACCGCGGTGGCGCTGACCGGCGCCCACAGGCGCTGGATGTCCTGGTCGATGTAGGAGCCGTCGGTCGAGGCGAAGTACTTCTGCTGGTTCACCTGGAACAGCATCGAATTCATGAAGGCTGCGCCGCCTTCCAGGCCGGCCTTGTTGGCGGCGATCAGCAGCTCGGCCTTTTCCTTGACCGGCACGGTGCGCCAGTCCTTCTTCACCGGCGTGGCCCACGACACCTCGCCCACGCCCTTGACTGGTGCAAGCTGCACCGGTTCGGACTGCAGCTTGGCATTGGCCTTGGCGATCGCCACCGCCTGGCGCGCGGCGCCGGCGACGCCGTCCGGGGTCATGTCGTTGGTGGCGGCAAAGCCGTAGGCGCCGTTGCAGACCACGCGCACGCCGATGCCGGCCGACTCGGTGTTGACCACGTTCTCGACGTTCAGGTCGCGCGTGATCACGTACTGGTTGAGGTAGCGGCCGATGCGCACGTCGCAATAGCTGGCGCCGGCCTTGGTGGCGGCGCCCAGCGCGGTATCGGCCAGCATTTTCTTGGCCGCGATCGGCATCGGGTTGAGCAGCTCTTCGGCAGCGATTGCGCGGCCGAAGACAGGCACCAGCATCGAGCCAAAAGCCAGGCTGCTGATGTTGAGGAAGGTACGGCGTTCCATGACGTCTCCTGAGGTGGACAGTGGGCCCGGCGGACGGACCGCTCTTGTTTTACTGCGCTTACACTTCTTCTCTAGCCGCTGAACGATATCAGCAAGCAAAGATTTTGAATAGGCAATCTTTATGCCATGCGCCTAAGCCCTTGCGTGTCCGCCCAAGATGTGTCCGCTCGGTGTCCGGGCAGTGTCCGCGCGGACACCGTGGATACATATATTTATTAACTTGACGACAAGCAGTGCCTGCTTGATGATCGCCGGGCGGCACGGCATGGCGCCGCTGCCACCGACCCTGGAGACGACACAATGAAACGATTCATCCTGGCCGCTGCCCTGCTGGCGGGCGGCCTGGCCGGCACCGCGCAGGCCGCCGACAATCAAGCGGACGACAGCCAGCTGCGCGCGGCGATCGCGGGCAGCCACCGCAGCAGCGCCAACGTGGCGCGCGATAGCTGGCGCCATCCCTACGAAACCCTGCGCTTCTTCGGCATCCAGCCGACCATGACCGTGGTCGAGCTGTCGCCGGGCGGCGGCTGGTACACCGAGATCCTGGCGCCCTACCTGCGCGATAACGGCAAGCTGATCGCCGCCGGCTCCATCGCCAAGACGCTGCTGGAGTCCAACCCGGCGGTGTATGACAAGGTCGTGCGAGGCGCCTTCAGTCCGCCAAAGGCCGTCTACAACTTCGCCCCGCCAAACAGCGTCGACATGGTGCTCACCTTCCGCAACGTGCACAACTTCGTCGCTCTGGGCGACGACAAGGTGAAGGACATGTTCAAGGCGCTGTACACCAGCCTGAAACCTGGCGGCGTGCTGGGCGTGACCGAACACCGCCTGCCCGAGTCCATGCCGCAGGACGCCGAGGCCTCCAGCGGCTATGTGCATGAGTCCTATGTGATCAAGATGGCGGAAAGCGCCGGCTTCAAGCTGGCCGCGAAGGCCGAGATCAACGCCAACCCGAAGGACAAGGCCGACCACAAGAACGGCGTGTGGGCGCTGCCGCCGACCCTGACCAACAAGGACGAAGACCGCGCGAAATACCAGGCCATCGGCGAGAGCGACCGCATGACGCTCAAGTTCGTGAAGCCGTAAATATGGCGAGGCTCGCTGCGGCGAATGTGAAGCCGCAGTGAGTATTTGTGAATTTTTGACACAAGCCGGCGGTGTATAGTCGCCGCATGAAACTCATCCGTATCGTTGGCGCCGGCCCGAACAAGCGCCGATTCTTATCCCAGTCGCTGGTCTGGCTGGCCATGGTACCGGCCGCCGGCGGGGCGTTGGCGGCCCCGCAGCAGAGCGCGGAGCACCCTGCCGGCGTCAGTCCGGCGCAGCTGGCGGCGCTGGCCTTTCCCGGCTGGAGCGACAGCGCGGCCGGCCGGGTCCAGACCGTCACCCTGCCGCGCCTGCCCGGCATCTCGCGCAAGCCCCGCAGCGCCTGGAGCGAAGGCGCCAGGCGCGTGGTGGCCGAGCCGAAACTGGTGATACGCGTCGACGCCACCCACCTGACCCTGATTGCCGGCCTGGTACCGGCGGACGAAGGCAGCCAGCGCGCGGTCGACCATACGACGCCGATGGCGCTGGCCGCCTACCAGTTCGAGCAACGCAACGGCGCATGGAAACTGGCGGGGCGCCAGGGCGTGTTTGCGCTGCGCGGCTTCTTCGGCGAAGCGAGTCTGCGCGCAGTGGCGCTGTCGAGTCAGCGCCAGGCGGTGGCGGTGGAATACGGCAGCTGCTGGCAGGGCTATTGCGGGACCTGGCTTGCTTTGTATGAACTGGACAAGGGCGTGGCGCGCCAGCAGCCGGCGCTCGAGATGGCGCTGTCCGGTATCAACGTCGACAGTAACGGCGACTGCGTACGCCGCCTGCCGCCGCTGATCAAGCCGCATCCACAGGAGCCGCGCGCGGACGACGACAGGACCACGCCCGAGAGCCACGACTGCTACGCGGTCGAGAGCAACTGGACGATCGAACCGGCGCGCGACCTGCCGGGCGACTTCACGATCCGCTACCAGGGCGCGATCAGCCGCGCCGATGCGCATGCCCTGGCGCCGAGCGCGATCGACCAACGCCAGGTGCTGCGCTACAGCGGCGGCAAGTACCGGGCCATATCGGGTTTCAACCCGGTGCCCCCCATCTAAGCCACACCGTCGCCCCCGCGAAGGCGGGGGCCCAAGCTGTTACTTCTTCACCGGCGTGAAGTTCAGATCCTGGAAGTCGTAGCTGAAGTCGGTCTCGGTGGAGATCGGCTGCATCTTCATGCGCTCGATGCTGCCGTCCGGGTTCAGTGCGAAGGTGACGTAGGCGTCGGCGTTGAAGTTGCGCTCCTTCCAGCGCACGATGAAGGTGTCGTGCTGGTAGTGCTCCAGCTCTCCGGTCAGGTCCGGGGTGCGCGACAGCGACAGGATCTGCTTGCCGCCCACATGCTTGATCGAGGCGATGCCGTACCACGGGTCCTGGTAGTCGCCATCGTAGGCGATGCGCGCCAGCGAAGGCTGGGATTTGGCCGCGCGGGCAGCGGAGGTCTTGGCCAGGCGCGCCTTTTCCTTGGCGTGCATCTCGTCCTCGACCGCGGCGACGGCGCCGATCCAGTCGGTCTTGTCGTCCTTGTCCACCAGGCGGCCCAGCAGCTGCCACTGCAGCGCGTTCAAGGAGCCGCCGCTCTCGGCGTTGGTGAGGATGGCGATGCCCAGCTTCTCTTCCGGCACCAGCACCACTTTCGAATAGAAGCCCTGCAGCGCGCCGCTGTGCAGCGCCAGCAGCCGGCCGTGGTAGTCGCGCAGCTGGAAGCCCAGGCCGTAGGCGGCGAAGTTGGCGCGGGTGCCGGCCAGCTTCGCGTTCGGTTCGCCGGTGCGCATCGGCGTCTGCGCGGTCCACAGTTCGCGCGCCTGCTTGGCGCTGAACAGGCGTGCTTCCTTGCCGTCCGCCGCCGCGTTGGCAGCGGCCGGCAGTTTGCCCTGCGCCAGCAGCACGTTCATCCAGCGCGCGATGTCCTCGGCGTTGGTGTTGATGCCGACCGCGCCGACCGCGTTCGGCACCGGCATCGCCTTCACGGCGGCGATCCTGTCGTTGATCTTGCTGTGGGCGTTGGCGACGTTCGGATTGCCCGCATTCTCGGCCAGGCTGGTGGTCGTCGTGGTCATGCCGACCGGGGTCAGGATGCGCTCGCGGATGGTCTCGCCCCAGGTCTTGCCGGACTTCGCGGCGATGATCTTGCCGGCCACGATGTACAGCAGGTTGTCGTAGGCGTAGCTGCTGCGGAAGCTGGTCGCCGGCGGAATGTAGCGCAGCTTGTGGATGATCTCGTCGGTGCTGAAGCTGGTGGTCGGCCACCACAGCAGGTCGCCGGCGCCCAGGCCCAGGCCGCTGCGGTGGGTCAGCAGGTCGCGCACCGTCATCTCGTGGGTGACGTAGGCATCGTACATCTGGAAGTCCGGCAGGTGCTTGGTGACCGGATCGTCCCAGGCCAGCTTGCCCTCGTCGACCAGCATCGCCAGCGCGGCGGCGGTAAAGGCTTTCGAGTTCGAGGCGACTTCGAACAGGGTTTTAGCGTCGACCTTGTCGGGCGCGCCGAGCTTGCGCACGCCGAAGCCCTGCGCGGCCAGCACCTGGCCATCCTTGACGATGGCGATGGCGATGCCCGGCACGTCGAACTGCTTCATGACGCGCTCGACGTCGGTGGACAGCCAGGCAAGCTGGCTGGCGGCCGGGCTGGCGGCGCTGACGGCGCTGACGGCCGGTGCGGCCACCGGGGTTTGCGCCAGGGCGGCGCCGGAGAAGGCGATCAGGAGGGCTGCTGCGATGCGGTTCATGGAGTGCACGGGTGAGGTCCTTGGCTGGAGACTGGCTGGATAAACAGGCGCGAGCAGGATAGCACTTCGGTCCTGTGGCCGAAAGATGCAATACGGTGCCGGCGAGCCGCCTCTGCTATGATCGCGCCTTTGCTGCTCCCTCCTGTCGCTTCACATGGACGCCTTCCTCGTTTCCACCGGCATCGTCGCGCTCGCAGAAATCGGCGACAAGACCCAGTTGCTGGCCTTCCTGCTGGCCGCCCGTTTCCGCCGTCCGCTGCCCATCGTTTTCGGCATCTTCGTCGCCACCATCGCCAACCACGCGTTTGCCGCCGCGGTCGGCGCGCTGGTCAGCAAGCTGCTGGGGCCCGAGGTGATGCGCTGGGTGCTGTGCCTGGCCTTCATCGGCATGGCGGCCTGGATCATGGTCCCGGACGATATCGACGGCAACGAATCGACCGGCGCACGCTTCGGCGTCTTCATGACCACCGTGATCGCCTTCTTCCTGGCCGAGATGGGCGACAAGACCCAGGTGGCGACGGTGGCGCTGGCCGCGCGCTATACCAGCGCGGTGGCGGTGGTGGCCGGCACCACGCTGGGCATGATGCTGGCGAACGTGCCGGCCGTGTACTTCGGCGACCGCATCGCCGGCCGCGTGCCGCTGAAGCTGGTGCACGGGCTGGCGGCGCTGATCTTCCTGGTGCTGGGCGTGGCGACGCTGCTCGGGGCCGGCCAAAACCTGGGCTTTTGAGGCGCCGGGTTTCCGATCGCCGCGCGGGCACGGGGTGCCCGCCCTAGCTTTCATCCGCCGCCTGCTCGACCCACACCGGCGCCGACCACAGTACCCTGCCGTCGTCCTGGGTCAGCTTCGCGTAATAGAAGTGCGGTCCCGGCTTCGGCACGATGGTTGCCGTCGCCGCATCGGTCAGCTGGGTCACCGTGCCGTTCCGCCCCGGCACCCCTTCCATGATCGCCACCGTGGCCGCCTGCCGGCCGGCGCCGTTCGCGAACTGCACGCTGAGCTGGAGCGGCCCACGGTTCTCGAAGCGCTCGCCCATCAGGTGGCCGTTCGCCGACAACACGATCTGCGCATCCTTGTCCATGGTCGCGAACACGCGGCGTGCCTTGAGTGCGGCGACGAAGCTGTCGCGGTTCAGCGGCTCGCCGTTCGGGATCAGCACCGCGGTGCGGTTGGTGTAGGACGCGCCCCAGTTGGCGCAGTGGTTGTCCTGGTTGCTGCTGAAGGCGACGTGGTAGCCGGCTTCCAGCAGCTTGTTGCAGGCTGCCTCGAAGTTGCTGCGCCGGGTCTCGCCTTCCCTGTCGTTGGTCGAGAAGGCCGAGGTGTTCATCACTTCGCACAAGGCCATCGCCTCGTCGCCGTCCGCGGTGTACGCCAGCGGCACGCCGTTCACCTTGAACTGGTCCTTGGCCGAAGGATGGTTGAACTGGCCGATCCAGCCCTGCTTTCGCATCAGCGTGTACAGCGCGCCGTAGTCGTTGCGCGGACTCAGCGTATCGGCCAGCAGCTCGCCCTTGCCGTTCTTTTCCCAGCCCAGCAGCTCGTCGCTGTTGAAGATGTTCAGGTGGCCGCCGTTGCTGATCACGCCCCACTCCATGCCGTACAGCGCCAGGAAATCGCGGTGCTGCTCGCTGAAGGCGCGCGCCGTCTCCAGGCCGGAGCGGTACAGCGCTTTGGCGGCGTCGGGATCGGCGCCGGCGTTGGTGCCGTCCGAGCCGTCGAACATGTGGTTGTGCTCAGAGACCATCAGCATGTCGAGGCCGTGTTCACGGGCGTAGGGAAAGGCGGCATCCGGGCCGAAGGGCGCGGTCTGCGGATCCTGGGCGCCTTTGCAGGCGTCGAGCGCGGCGCCACCGTCGCTGTGGCTGGTCTGGCTGTGCAGGTTGCCGTAATAGACCGTGTAGGGCAGCGCACCCGGTGCCGGCGCCGCCTGCAGCACGCCGCGCCGGCCGGGCAGCGGCGCAAAAGCCGGCAATGCGGGCGCCGCCGGATTGCCGACCGCGATGTCCCAGGACTGCTCGACTTCTTCGCTGCCGCTTGCCGCGCGCAGGCGCACCTTGTACACGCCGGGCACCGGCGGCCGGCTCCCCAGCTTGCCCTGCCAGCGCACCGGGACGTCGAGCGGCCGGCCGTTCAGGGTCGCCCGGCCCTGCCAGCGCGCGACCAGCCGGCCGTTCGGCGCCACCAGCTCGAGGCGCCAGTGCACGCCGCGACGCGCCCGCAGGCCCGGGTAATCGAAGGACAGGGTGAAGGTACGCGCATCGAGGCCGCGCTGCTCGCCATGGTAGGGCGCGCTCAGGGTGGCCTCGAATTCCTGATGCTCGTGCTGCGCCGGTGCAGCTGGTAGCGCGGTGACTGCAGCCGCTGCGGCAACGCTGAAGTGGAAGAAACTGGCGGCTGCGACGGCGACGCAGCAGGGCCAGACCAGGGGCGGGAGTGTGGATGAGGTTTTCATGATGCAATTTTTGCAATTGCATCATTCCCTCATCTTGACCCCTGGATCATAACAATATGAAATTGTTATTAATTATTTGATAAAAATGAAGCGGTATCAGAAATGGTATTCGGCACGTACCATCGGCGTACTGGCGCGCTGCCCGCGGTTGCCGGTCGTGGCCGCCGTGTTGCCGAATTTGTTGTTCCAGAACTGGTACTCGACGCCGAGGCGGAAGCGGTTCTTCGGCTGGCCGAAGCGGCTGCCGATGTCGACCATCAGCTGCATGTCGAGGTTGGTCTCGGCGCCGGTCGGGTTACCGACCTCGTCGCGGCCCTTGGCGGCGATGTAGTTCAGGTAGCCTTCGAAGGACCAGCCCGCTCCCCAGCCACCGAGCCAGCTGTCCGGCACCGGAATGCCCCAGGTGGCCGAGAACATCGGGTGGGTCTCGTAGGTGTAGCGGCTGCGCACCTCGGAGATCGGCGGGAAGGCGCCGCTCGGCGCATTGCTCTCGCGGAGCAGCATGACGCCGGTGCTGAGGAAGCCCGGCACATCCCACATCAGGGTCGGGCCCACCACCAGCATGCGCTTGCGCGAGTTGTAGCCGACGTCGTTCTTGGTATTCCAGTCGAAGCCCAGCACCAGGCCCAGGCCCTTGACGGGGCCGTAGGCGATGGGGGCGCCGCGCAATGCGCCGATATCGAGCGTGTGGCGGTAGACGATATAGGCTTCCTGGGCGCCCTCGCTCTGGTTCAGCGAACCCGGGTCGTTGCTGTCCGACTGCAGCAGGTCGACATTGAAATAGTTCGAGCCGTACTTGTAGCCGCTGGCATGGGTCAGCGCGAAGATGTGCTTCTTGATGTCGGCCGGGTTGTAGGGCTCGCGGAAGCGCTGCCCGTAGCGCCAGCTGATGGCCGTGTCGCTCCAGTCGGCGGCGCCGGCGGGTGCGGCACTGGCGGCAAAGACCAGGAAACCGAGCGCGGCCAGGGCCGCGGCGTTCGTACGTTCACTCATGAGGTTCTCTATCGGAAGGTGATTGTTCATGCTGGGATAACGCTAGTGTAGCGGGAAGCCGTCACAGCCGGTGAGTCTTGTGGCGCCCACGCCAAAGACCCGCCGACGTCTGCTGCGCCAGACGGTGATTTCGCTATCAGCAAAGCGCCAGGCCGCCAACCAGGCTCCAGGCCTGGGGATGGCCCAGCCGCTGCAGGCACAGGGCGGCGCGCGCGCTGCGGTTGCCGCTGCGGCAAACGAACACCAGTGGGCGCTGGGGCGCCGCCAGCAGCTGGCCGAGATGCTCGGCCAGGCGCGACAGCGGCAACGCCTGCGCTTCGCGTCCGTGCAGCCGCGCCACGCCCGCCGCCAGTTCGCCGGCTTCGCGCACGTCGACCAGCAGCGCATCCGCGTGCGTGCGCAGGAAGTCGTCCAGGCGCGCCGGCTGCAGTTGCCGCACTTGCTCCGTCACTTGCGCCATCTTCTGCGCCACCCTGCGCATGCCTTCCGCCGTGCTGCACGGCGCACCGTCGACGTCGACACCATGGCACAGCACCGTCGCGCCATCGATCAGGCGCGCGAGCATCTGCCCGCCGCCATCCGCCATCGCGATCCCGCCGATGAAAGCCAGGCGCACCGCCGCGGCGTCCAACCGGCCTTCCGGTGCGCGCCCCAGCAGGTAGGCGGCGCCGTCTTCATGCGTCAGCCGCACCAGGACTTCGTCGCCGATTGTCAGCGCCGGCGCCGTGCTGCCGTCGGCCAGCGTCACCATGCCCGCATCGCGCCGGTCCCCGGGCCAGCCGAGCGTTTCCGCATCGGCCGGCTTCAAGTCGAGGGCGGTACGCAGCCCGGCGCAGGCATCGGCAGCGGCCGGCTCGGCATGGGTGCCCAGCACGGCCAGCATACGCAGGCCGCTGTTTTGAATCTGGGCCGCCAGCCGCGCCGCCATGCCGGCCGGCGGATCGATCGCCACGCAGCTGCCGGCATCCATGTCGAACAAAATCCAGCCGTGGCGGCCCTCGCCGCTCAGTTGCAGCAGGCCGCGCTGCTCTCCGCTGAGCGTGGACGGTGCCAGCGCCGGATGGCGCGCCGCCTGGCCGCAACGGCGGATGCGCGCGCACGCCTCGTCGATGAAATCGTCGGTCGCCAGCGGCCCGAACGAGAGACGGACGGCGCCAGCGGTGCGCCATGCCGGCAGCCCCATCGCTTCGAGCACGTAGCTGGGCGCGGCCTTGGCTGCCGAGCAGGCCGAGCCCGCGCTGACGCGTACGCCTGCGGCATCGAACAGGTCGAGCAGTTCCTTGCTGGCCATGTCCGGCACCGCGAAATTCAGCGTGGTCGGCAGCGCCATGTCGAACGGCGCGTTGAACACGATGCCGGGAAAGGCCTCGCGCAGCGCCGCCGCCATGCGCTCGCGCATCGCCGCCATCTCGGCGTGGCTGCGGAAGGTGCCGCCCTCTTCCAGCGCGGCCAGCACCGCGCCGAGCGCCGCGATGCCGGCCATGTTCTCGGTGCCGGAGCGCTGGCCCGCTTCCTGGCCGCCGCCGATCATCAAGGGGGTGTAGGGCGCGCCCTCGCGCACATACAGCATGCCGATGCCCTTCGGCGCATACAGCTTGTGGCCCGAGAAGGGCGCGTAGTCGATGCGGGTAGAGGCCAGGTTCAGGGGCAGCTTGCCGAGCGCCTGCACGCAATCGACCATCCAGCAGGCCTGCGGCGCGCACGCCGCCAGCACGGCGGCGATGCCCTCGAGGTCCGAGATCACGCCGGTCTCGTTGTTGGCGGCCATGGTGCAGACCATTGCCGCGCGCGGCGCCAGCTCGCGCAGCAGATCCAGGCGATGACGCCCGGCGCCGTCGACCGGCAGCGCGCACAGCGTGAGGCCGGTGCCGAGCAGGCGGTTCCAGTGCGCCAGGCTTTCCGACACCGCCTTGTGCTCGGTGGCGCCGTAGACCAGCAGCTCACCCACCTTCTCGCCTGCGGCGCGGCGCTCGCGCACTGCGCACAGTGCCGACAGCACCGCGGTCTGGATGCCTTCGGTGGCGCCGCTGGTGAACAGCACCCGGCCACCCGGTGCGCCCAGCACGCGCCGGGCACGCGCGCGCACGCTGTCGAGGGTCGCTTTGGCGCGCAGGCCGGTCGCATGGCTGCTGCTCGGGTTACCGAAGCAGGCCTGCATCGTTTCCAGCGCGGCGCTGGCGGCGGCGGGCAGCACGGGTGAGGTGGCGTTGGCGTCGAGGTAGATGTCGTGACTCATGAATAACAACCGAAAAAATTGCTAAAAACAAAAAATAATATGCGCACAAGGTTCCATACTTGAGTAATATGTTACGGACTGACGCAGAATAAGATGTACTAAAATTCCTTTGTTTTCGTCTCAAAGCAGAACTGGCATTCTCATTCTTACTGCATAAGAAAAATGAACTCACTCGACAAATACGATTGTGCGATTCTTGCCGCCCTGCAGGCGGACGCCACCCTGTCGATTTCCGGGCTGAGCGAAAAAGTCGGCTTGTCCAGCACGCCATGCTGGAAACGCGTCAAGCGCCTGGAGGAAGAGGGCTATATCGAAAGCCGGGTCAGCATCGTCAACCGCAACAAGGTGGGCCTGCCGGTCACGGTCTTCGTCAGCGTGCGCGCCAAGGAGCACGATGAAAAATGGCTGGAGCGCTTCGCCTCGGCCGTGGTCTCCCTGCCCGAAGTGCTCGAATTCCACCGCATGAGCGGCGACATCGACTACCTGCTGAAAGTGGTCACCACCGACATCGAAGGCTACGACCGCTTCTACAAGAAGCTGATCAAGACGGCCCAGCTGGCCGGCGTTTCCTCGGCCTTCTCGATGGAGCAGATCAAGTGCACCACCGCGCTGCCGCTGGAACTGATTTCGCACGGACTCGCTGCCTGAAATAAATCATGCGATGATGGCGCCCGTTGGAACATCACGGAGACACACAAGAATGCCATCGAAATTCAAGATTGCGCCGCTGGCGCTGGCCGCCGCTTTGCTCATGTCCGGCGCAGCCGCCCAGGCCCAGGAACAGGTCGTGCGCATCGGCGTGAGCGGCCCGCTGTCGGGCGCGAACGCCTTTGCCGGCAAGGACAACGAAAACGGCGTGCGCCTGGCGGTCGAAGAACTCAACGCGCAAAAGCTCAAGGCCGGCGGCAAGACCCTGCGTTTCGAACTCATGTCCGAAGACGACCAGGGCGACCCCAAGGCCGGCGTGAACGTGGCCCAGAAATTCGCCGACGCCGGCGTCAAGTTCGTGCTCGGCCCGTACAACTCGGGCGTCGCGATTCCCGCCTCGCGCGTGTACAACGATGCCGGCATCCTGATGTCGACGGTCGGCACCAACCCGAAGATCACGCAGTCGCGCTACCCGCACGTGTTCCGCATCGTCGCCAGCGACAACCAGGTCGGCGGCTCGATGGCGGCCTACGCGGCGAAGGAAATGAAAATCAAGACCGTCGGCGTGATCGACGACCGCACCGCCTTCGGCCAGGGCATCGCCGAAGAATTCGCCAAGCAGGCGCGCGCCTCCGGCCTGAACGTGGCCGGCCGCGAATTCACCAACGACAAGGCCAGCGACTTTTCCGCCATCCTGACCGCCTTCCGCGCCAGGAAGGTCGATGCGATTTTCTTCGGCGGCTATGCGCCGCAGGGTGCACCGATGGCGCGCCAGATGAAGCAGCTCGGCATGGCGAACGTGCGCCTGCTCGGCGGCGACACCCTGTGCAGCCCGGAGATGGCCAAGCTGGGCGGCGATGCCGTCGGCGCCAACGTGCTGTGCGCCCAGGCCGGCGCCATGCTCGACAAGCAGCCCGGCGGCCCGGCCTTCAAGGCGCGCTATAAACAGCGCTTCCAGCGCGAGCCGGACGTGTACGCACCGGCCTTCTATGACCAGACCATGTTCATCGCCCAGGCCATCAAGAATGCGAACACGGTCGACGCGGCAGCCGTCAGCAAGCATCTCCACACCATGAGCTACCAGGGCGTGGCCGGCACCTACGGCTACGACGCGAACGGCAACCTGAAAAAGACCGCGGTGACGGTCTACACCTTCAAGGGTGGCGCGCTGGCGCCTCTGGCCAGCTATTAAACGACAGCCGTAAAGACTCTACCGAACATGAAACACACCCTGAAGCTCGGCGCGCTCGCCTGCGCCGCGATGCTTGCCTGCGCACCCGCCGGCGCCGCCGATAGCCAAGCCGCCAACCAAGCCGCCAAGCCGGCCGCGACCAAAGCAGCCGACAGCGCCGAATCGCAGCGCCTGAACAAGCTGGCCGACGCGTACTACGATGCGATGGCGCGCTTCGACCCGGTCTCGGCCAGCGAGAGCGGCGACAGCCGTTTCAACGACCAGATCGGCATGTCGATCGCGCCGAAGAACCGCGCCGCCCAGTTCGCGCGCTACAAGGATTATTTGAAGCGCCTGCACGCGATCCGTCGCGACGCCCTGCCCGCGCGCGACCAGACCAGCTACGACATCCTCGACTACGAACTGCGCACCGCGCTGCGCTTCGAGGCCTTCCCCGAGCACCTGCTGCCGCTCAGCCAGATGGACAGCCTGCCGGTGATGCTGGCGAACTACGCCGGCGGCGAAGGCGCCCAGCCGCTGTCGACGGTGAAGGATTACCAGGCCTACCTGAGCCGCCTGGACCAGCTCGGCCCCTGGATCGACCAGGCCATCGCCAACATGCGCGAAGGGATCAAGCGCGGCGTGGTGCAGCCGAAGTCCATCATGCGCTCCAGCCTGCCCCAGTTCAAACAGCTGGTCGCGGCCAAGCCGGACGACAGCATCTATTTCACCCCGGTGAAGAAGATGCCGGCCTCGTTCGCCCAGCCGGACGGCAAGAAGCTGGCCAGCGCCTACCGTGCGGTCATCGAGCGCAAGCTGAATCCGGCGCTGCAGCGCCTGGTGGATTTCCTGGAGAAGGAATACATTCCGGCCTGCCGCGACAGCACCGGCTGGAACGCGCTGCCGCAAGGCGCCGAGTGGTACAAGGCACGCGTGGCCAGCCAGACCACGACCGATTTGCAGCCGGAGCAGATCCACCAGATCGGCCTGAAGGAAGTGGCGCGCATCCAGGGCGAATACGGCCGCATCGGCCCGCAGATGGGCTATAACGGCCCCGCCGCCGGCCTGCCGGCCTGGGTCGCGCAGCAGGCCAAGTACAAGCCGTTCACGACCGAGCAGGAAGTGCTGGCCGTCTACCGCAAGCTGGACGCCCAGCTGAAGACCACGCTGCCGGCGCTGTTCTCGCTGCGTCCCAAGACCCCGCTCGACATCCGCCTCGAGCCCGAGCTGTCGCGCGCCACCGCCTCCGACCACTACACGCCGCCGGCGGTGGACGGTTCGCGTCCGGGCGTGTTCTGGGCCGTGGTGAACGATCCGAAGCAGTACGGCAGCACCGGCATGGTCACGCTGTTCCTGCATGAGGGCCAGCCGGGCCACCACTTCCACATCGCCCTGATGCAGGAGCTGAATCTGCCGAACTTCCGCAAGTTCGGCGGCAACAACGCCTTCACCGAGGGCTGGGCGCTGTACGCCGAAACCCTGGGCAAGGAGATGGGTCTGTTCGACAAGCCGGAAGATTATTTCGGCCACCTGAACGACGAGATGCTGCGCGCGGCGCGCCTGGTGGTCGACACCGGCATGCACGAGAAGGGCTGGTCGCGCGAACAGGCGATCAAGTACTTCAGCGATACGCTGGGCTACAGCGAAGCCGATTCGCGCGCCCAGATCGAACGCTACATGGTGTGGCCGGGCCAGGCGCTGGGCTACAAGATCGGTTCGTTGAAGATCCAGGAACTGCGCCGCCGTGCGGAGTCGGCATTGGGCGCGAAGTTCAGCCTGCCGAAGTTCCACGAGATCGTGCTGGACGAAGGCACGCTGCCGCTGGCGCTGCTTGAGAAGAAGGTGGATCGGTGGATTGCCGAGTCTAAGTAACGCCCGGCGTCATCCCCGCGCAGGCGGGGATCCAGGTTTGTGCGCGTCTCGATAACGCATGCGAACCTGGGTTCCCGCCAAGGGGGCCGCCGAGGCCGGGAACGAGGTTCATTTTTCCGGCGCCACGCGCCACACCACCCCACCGGCATCGTCCACCACCAGCAGCGCCCCATCCTGCGCCACCGTCACCGCTGCCGGGCGGCCCCAGACGTCGCGGTCGGACAGCACCATGCCGGTCATGAAGTCCTGGTACTGGCCGGTCGGCACGCCGTTCTTCATCATCACGCGGATCACCTTGTAGCCGGTGCGGATGCCGCGGTTCCATGAGCCGTGCAGCGCCACGAAGATGTCGCCCTCGTACTCCTTCGGGAAGGCGTGCTTGGCGCCGGCCGGGGCCTGGTAGACCGTCATGCCGAGCGGCGCCGAATGGGCCTGGATCAGGGTGTCCGGCACGATCGCCCTGCCCTTCAGGTCGGGGCGGATGCCTTTCAGGCGTGGGTCTTCGTGGTCGCCCAGGTAGTACCACGGCCAGCCATAAAAGCCGCCCTGCTTCACGCGCGTCACATAGTCCGGCGGCAGGTTGTCGCCCAGCTCGTCGCGCTCGTTCACGCTGCAGAACAGGTCGCCGGTCTGCGGGTGCACCAGCATGCCGACGCAGTTGCGCAGGCCGTTGGCGAAGTTGCGGCGGTTCTTGCCGTCGGGGTCGAAGGCCAGCACCGTGGCGCGGTCGGTTTCCTCGGCCCAGGCGCCGCCCAGGCCGTGTTCCTTTTCCCACTGCGCCAGGGGCTGCGGCGGCGCCTTGCCGATGTCGCTGGCGACGTTGGTGGCGGAGCCGATGGAGACGAACAGGGTCTTGTCGTCCTTCGAGAACGCCAGCATGCGCGTGGTGTGGCCGCCGGTCGTGTCGCTCAGCTTCTCGACGATGGTTTCCGGTTCGCCCTTGGCCTTCAGGTCGCCGTTCGCATACGGGTAGCGCACCACCGAATTGACGTTGGCGACGTACAGGTATTTCGGGTTCGCGCCGGACGGCCACAGTGCCAGGCCGTAGGGGCGCGACAGGCCGCTGGCGAACACGCTCACGTTCTCCGCCTTGTCGCCGCCGGCGCCCGGGCGCAGGATGCTGACCTGGCCCTTGCTGGCTTCGGAGACGATGATGTCGCCGTTCGGCGCGCGCAGCGCCAGGCGCGCCTTGCCGGTGTCGCCGGCGAAGGTCGTGACCTTGAAGCCTTTCGGCACGGCCGGCAGGGCGCCGCTTGGCCTCGCGGCCACCTTCGGACCATTGCCGGCGCTCTCGCTGGCATACGGCGCGACGAGTTTGTCGACGGTGAGGTGGTGCAGGTCGCCCGGTTTATCCTCGGTCCAGGCGCCACCCTTGTCGCTGCCGGCTGGCTTGGCTGCCGCTGCCGTGGCCGATGCGGCCGGTGCCGCCTTGCCGCTCTGCGCCGCCAGGTAATCGATCACGGCGGCACGCGCCTTGCCGTCGGCGATCCCGATCGGCATCGTGGTGCCCGGCACGTCCTTGCTCGGGTCGCGCAGGAAGACGTCCAGCTCTTCGCGGGTCCAGGTCTTGCCGGCGGCGCCGGCTTTGCTCAGCGCATCCGTGTAGTTGTAGCCGGCCACCGCCGCGGCCTTGCGGCCCACCACGTTGTACAGGCCCGGGCCGGCGCGCGAACCCAGCCTGGCGTCGACCGTGTGGCAGCTGGCGCAGTTGCGCTCGAAGTAGGTCTGGCCGGCCGAAGGCGCGGCCTGCGCCGGCCCGGTGCCGATCAAAGCCAGCGCGGCGACTTGAGCCGCCAGGATGGTGCGATGCATATCGTTCTCCTTGTGATTGGAACTGCGTGGAACCGCTGCGCTTCAGTCGATCATGAAGACCGGATAGCGGCGCCATTCCGGCTCGACGTAGCGCGTGCAGTTGGCGAAGATGAAGTCGAGCACCGCGCCCTGGTCCTTCAGCAGATCCGGGTTCGCCTGCTTCCAGTCCGCGAACTTGGCGGCCAGCGCGGGCTCGTCGCGCAGCAGCTTCTCGGCTTCGTCTTCGAACACGTAGTCCGAATACGCTTCCTTCTTTTCCAGCACGCTGTTGAAGAAGCCCCAGCGGAAGAAGCTGTCGTGGCCCAGCGGCTCCAGCATCTCGACCGCGTAGCGCGCATTGTCCTGGTCCAGCGGCACGATGTAGTCGCCGGCACGCAGCGTCACGCTGGCGCAGCGGCGCTCCAGCTGCACCTCGTCGTGGAACATGTGGCCTTCGTAGGCATGCGGGCGCGAACCCACGGACTTGATGTGGTAGCAGGCCAGTTCCTGCTCGCGGTCCGCCGTCACGCGCTCCATGCGCACGCCGTTCCACTGCAGGCGCTCGATCACTTCGCGCCACTGCTGCGGCACCACATAGGCCTTCGGCGCCCACACCACCACGTCGGCCGGGAAGCGGTCATAGTAGGGGATGTCTTTTTCGAAGGGCGCGCTGCGGTCGTACCACAGGCGCTGGTAGTCGCCCAGCACGCTCGGCTTGTATCTGGCCTCGTAGCCCTTGAAGCGGAAGGTCGAGTGATTCGACGCATCCATCGCCCAGTGGATCGGCCATTCGCGGCGGCTGCGGCCCTGCTCCTTGGCGGCGCGGCGCAGCTGGACGATTTTCTCGCCATGGGCGACCGTGAAGTCCAGCGCCGTCTCGACCAGCGCGCGCATCGAGTGGTAGCGGTCGGCGAAGGGTTTCAGCATGTGGGTCTCGGGCATGAAGCCGATTGTGTGGTGCAGCGCCGCGTAGCCGGTCGAGAAGCGCGGCGTTTCGAGGAAGTCGGCGATGCCGTCATCCGGCGTGTCCTTGACCGGGTTCACATAGGGGCAGGTCGGCCAGCCGCGCTTTTCCATCTCGGCGTACATGGCCGGCAGCATGGTCTCGCGCAGGAAGGTGCCCAGCTCGCCGCCCAGCTTGTCGGCCTGGGTCTGGATCAGGGTCATCGTGTAGCTGTAGTCGGCGCCGTTCGAGGTGTGGGTGTCGACCATCACGTCCGGCTGCCAGGCGCTGAAGAATTCGTTGAACACGCGCGCGGTGAAGGTGTCGCACTTGACGAAGTCGCGGTTCAGGTCCAGGTGGCGGCTGTTGCCGCGGAAGCCGAAGGATTCCGGGCCGTCCTGGTTCACGCGCGAGGTGTTCTGGCGGTTGAAGGCGCCGTCGACGTTGTACAGCGGGATGAAGATGAACACGGTGCGGCCCAGTGCCGCCAGGCGCTCCGGCTGCTGGCAGAAGTCGCGTACCAGCGCCATGCAGGCGTCCACGCCTTCCGGCTCGCCCGGGTGGATGCCGTTATTGTTGAAGAACACCGGACGGTTCTCGCGCTTGATCTCGAAGCGGTCGAACACGCCGTCCGCGCTGATCACGCCGGCGTGGATGGGCACGCCCGCATCCGAGGTGCCGATCTGGCTGAAGCGCAGCACGCGCGGGTAGCGCTTGGCGAGTTCCTCGTACCAGGCGATGCAATCGGCCCAGGTGGTGGTCTGGTTCTGGTTGCCCTTTTCGAAAGGCGTGATCAATTCATTGGACATGGTAGCCGTCTATGGATGGTGATGGTGAGGCGAAGACCGCTACGATACCGCAGGTTCGCCCTTGAGTGGCAGCTTGATCGCCACCGTCGTGCCGCGCCCCGGCTGGGAACGCACCTGGATCGTGCCGCCGACGGCGAACACGCGCTCGCGCATGCCGATGATGCCGATGCCTTCGGAGGCCAGGGCCGGATCGAAGCCTTCGCCATCGTCGCCGACCTCGATGTGCAGGGCGTCATCCTCGTCCGAGAGAATCAGGCTGACGTGGGCGGCGCCGGCGTGCGCGTGCTTCATGATGTTCGACAGCGCTTCCTGCACGATGCGGTAGGCGGAAATCGCCAGCTCGTTGTTCAGGCGCGAAAAATCGCCCTCGGTCTGGAATTCGAAAGCGATGCCGGAACTGGAGCGGTAATGGCTGACCATCTCCTCGACCGCGCCGTGCAGGCCCAGCATGTCCAGCACCTCCGGGCGCAGGCGGCGCACCAGGCGCCGGCCGTTCGCGTACAGGTCGAGCGCGAGCTTGGTGATCGCCTGCGCCTTGGCCGCGATCTGCCCGGTTTCCGGACTCGGCGGCGCCTTGGCGGCCAGCTGCTGGATGGTCTGCGATTCCAGCCGCACCGCGATCAGGGACGCGTTCAGCTCGTCGTGGATCTCGACCGCGATGCTCTTGCGCTCATCCTCGATGATGTTGTTGACCTTCTGGATCAGCTTGCGCTTGTCGGCGTCGGCGCGCAGCGCCTCGTTGCGCGAGGCCAGCAGGTCGCGGGTGCGCTCGGCCACCTTGTTTTCGAGGTCCTGCTTGGAGCGGTCGAGCGCCACCGACATCTCGCCGATCGAGGCCTGCAGCTCGCCGACCTCGCCGCCGGTGGTGACCGGCAGCGCGACGCGGTAATTGCCGCCGCGGATCTCGCGCAGAACACCAATCGCCTCCTGCAGCGGCACCGTCAGGCTGCGCGCCAGGAACCAGCCCAGGACACCGCTCGCGGCCAGGGCCAGCGCCGCCAGCGCCAGCTCGACGCGGAAGCGCCGCAGCTGCTTGGCCATCATGCTGGTCGGCGACATCGTCACCCGCACCTTGCCCACCACCTCGGGCGCGAACGTGGGCGGACGCGTGTCGCTGGAAGCGGAGACGTGCGGCGTGCCATTGTCCGAGAACAGGTTAATCCATATCACCTGCTTGCGGATCGGGGCCTCGTAGTAGCGCCCGTCGGCCGGGGCCGAGATCGGGTGCGCGGAAACCGCGCTGACCTTGTTCCTGCCGCTGGTGTCGATCACATCGATGCGGTACACGCTGCGGTCCGACTGCACCAGGCCATTGATGGTCAGGCGCAGGTCGGACAGGTTGCCGGAGATGACGTTGTACTCGCTGGTTTCGGCCAGCGCGCGCGCCAGGATGCGTCCGCGCTCGGCCAGCTCCTCGTCGACCTGGGCGCGGTGCGAATACCAGGAATACCAGACGAAGGACGAGAACAGCAGCACCACCGGCAGCATGGTGATGAAGGCCATGCGCAGGCCGATGCTCCAGCCGCGCCAGAAGGACAGCGTCGGTTTCATGGCCCGTGCGCCGCCGCCGGCAGGCGCGAGAAGCCGCGCACCGCGTCGCTCACCGTCAGGTCGAGCGAGCGCGCCACGCCCTCGTTGACGATGGTGCGGAAATAGCGCGGGAACTGCGGCGGCGCCAGCTCGCCGCCGGCCACGTAGGCAGCGGCGATCTCGGCGACCTGGGCGTCGATGTCCTCGATCTCCGAATAGGTGGTGGCCAGCGCGCCGGCCTTCACCATGTCGCCGGAGAAGCCGATCACGCCCTGCTTGTGGCGGTAGGTCGAGAGCAGGATGTTGCGGATGCTCTCGGTGCTGTAGACGGTGCTGTCGGGCAGGGCCAGCAGCACGTCGGTCTGGGCGACCTGGTTCAGCAGGCGGTTGATGTCCTCGCCGCCGGCATCCAGCACCGCCACCTTGTCCGCTTCGAGCGCCGGCCGCAGGAAAGCGGTGTCGACGCCGAGGATGGCGGCCACCCGCACCGGACGCCGGTACAGCAGCGCGGCCAGGCGCAGCTGGTCGCCGGGCGCCGGCTCGGCATAGACGGCGGTGCTGGCCGCCGGCTGCGTGCCGCCATGCGCGGCCTTGTCCATGAGGGCGCGGTAGACCTGGCTCGAGGTGAAGGCGGAGATCACGACGCAGTCGCAGCGCTTGCTTGTCACTTCACGCAGGGCAGCCGGGCCGACCACCACGTAGACCATGCGGCGGCGCTGGGCCAGCTCGGTGCGGAAGGCGGAAAAGATCGGGACCAGGCGTTTGTACAGGTCTTCGGCGATGCGCCGGGTAACGGCGCTGTCGTCGCTGGCGGCGGTGACGATCTGGAAGCGGAAGCCCTGGATGGGGTCCTTGGCGGGCCGGGCGGCCTGGGCGGGCAGAACCAGGGCCGCCAGGATACTGATCAGGAGAGTCAACTTGGGTCCCCGCCTTCGCGGGGACGACGGCGTTTGAACGTCATTCCCGCGAAGGCGGGAATCCAGGTTTCTCAACATTCCCATCAAGGCTCGATCAGACCATGCTTCACCGCCAGCTTGGTGATGTAGGCCTGCCGGTGCACGCCCAGCTTTTCCTTCACCGACTGGCTGATGTTGCTGATCGTCTTGGTCGACAGGTTCAGGCGCTCGGCGATCTCGTTGTTGGTCAGGCCCTCGGCCATCAGCTTGAAGATCTCCAGGCTGCGCTCGTCCAGCATCGACTGCGGCGAGACGTCGCCGCGCACCGCCAGGCTGGCCAGGCGTTCGGCGATCTGCGGCAGGAAGTACAGCTTGCCCGCATGCGCCTGGCGCACGGCTTCGGCCAGGTCGGCCGGGTCGCAATCCTTGGTCACGAAGGCATGCGCACCGAGGCGGTAGGTTTCCTTGATCAGGCTGTCCTGGTCGAACTGGCTGAGGAACACGATCTTCGCCTGCGGATCGGCTTTCAGGATGTTCTGGGCGGCGTCCATGCCGGTCAGTTCGGTGCCGAAGCGGATGTCCAGCACCGCCACGTCGGGCTTCTGCTCGGCGTACATCGCCACCGCCTCGTCGGGGGTCTTGGCCTGGCCTACCACTTCCATGCCCTGCGCGCCGAGCGACATGGCGAAACCGGTCATCACGATCGGGTGGTCGTCCGCCAGCATCACGCGGATCGGTTTTTGCTCTTTCTTCATCTGCTTACCATTCTCTGGCATGGGAATGGTGTGATTATTCCATACAAGAGCGGCAACTCCAACGAAGCCACAACGCTCAAACAAGAGAAGATAATTTACCAAGAATTCGCTTTACACGTTGCTATCACCTAGCATATATTGATTCCACAGATTAGCCAAACCGCTTCCAACCTGAATCGACAACACGGAGGACAGCCATGCATTTCTCTCATTCGCCTCACGGCAATGGCAACAAAACCACGAAATTCATGTTGATCGCCGGCCTGCACGTGGTGCTCGGCACCCTGCTCGTCCAGGGCCTGGGCACCCGGCACCTGTCCTTGACCAGTCCCCCCGACGACTTGACGGTGACGCTCGAGCCGACGCGGCCCGAACCGCCGCCGACGCCGGTGGATCCGCCGAAGCCGATGCAGCAGCTGGCCCCGCCGGCAATCGTGGTGCCGAAGGTCGAGGTCGACGTGGCGCCGCCGCTCGAGGCGCCGCCCCTCGTCACCACTACCAGGACCGAGCCGACGCCACCGCCCGCCGCCACATCCGGCGTCGCCCCCGAGGTAGCGCCGGCCGCGAAACCGGCCACGAATACCGGCCAGATGCACTCCGCGGTCCTTGCCGATGCCAACAGCTGCGCCCTGCCGGCTTATCCGGCCAGCGCGGCGCGCAACGGCGAGACCGGTACCACCACCCTGGCCCTGCTGGTCGGCACGGATGGCCGCGTGAGTTCGGCGCGGGTCCTGCAGGGCAGCGGTTCGCGCACCCTGGACCGTGCCGCGCTGAGCGCGCTCAGCCTGTGCAAATTCAAGCCGGCCATGAACAACGGGGTGCCGGAAGCCGGCTGGGCCCAGATGGCCTATGTCTGGACACTCGACTGAGCCGCCCCAGGTCTCGCTAACGCGTTCCCTTTACAGCCCGCCCGTCCCCTCTCTCAGCCGGCGGGCTTTTTTTTGGTTCATCACGGATTCCCGGGAAACGCGGCTTTGATCTTGAGGAAGAAGAAAGCGCTGTCCCGGTAACCGTAAGCCATCCTCTTCATTACCTTAATCCGGTTGTTGATGCCTTCGAGC
>Ga0308160_10000442_pt1 | contig 80720 bp, 72 predicted proteins | sample PhyFR1_FD_201036 | JGI IMG/M metagenome (GOLD analysis project Ga0308160, IMG submission 201036) | Phyllosphere microbial communities from UC Gill Tract Community Farm, Albany, California, United States - DLSLF.R1 | ecosystem: Host-associated > Plants > Phyllosphere > Unclassified | place: USA...
TGCGCCGGCGGCGATGCCGCGCACGAACCAGCGTCCGGAAAAGAAATACAGCGCCAGCGGCAGCAGCGCGGTCAGGATGGTGGCGGCCATGTTGACGTTGTACCGGCGGGTACCGGTGGTGGTATTGATCACGTTGTTCAGCTCCACCGTCATCGGCAGGTTGTCGCGCCCGGCGAACACCAGGCCGAGGATATAGTCGTTCCACACGCCCGTCACCTGCATGATCGCCGCCACGACGACGATCGGCAGCGACATCGGCAGCATCACCTGCAGGAAGATGCGCCAGAAGCCGCCGCCGTCGATGCGCGCCGCCTGGAACAGCTCGTGCGGCACGCCCGCATAGTAATTCCGGAACAGCAGCGTCATCACCGGCATGCCGAATACCAGGTGCACCAGCACGATGGCGGGCAGCGAGCCGAAAATGCCGGCCAGCGCCATCACCCGCACCAGCGGATAGATCATCACCTGCACCGGCACGAAGGCGCCGGCCAGCAAAATCCCGAACAGCAGGTTCGCGCCGCGCGGGCGCCAGAACGACAGGGCATAGCCGTTGACCGCGCCGATCATGATGGCCAGCACCGTGCTCGGCACCGTGATCCACACCGAATTGCGCAAGCCGCCGCGGATGCCTTCGCAGGCGGCGCCGGTGCAGGCCCCGCTCCAGGCCTGGCGCCAGGGTTCGAGCGTCCAGGCATGCGGCAGCGCCAGGATGCCGCCCTGGCGGATCTCTTCCATCGGCTTGAACGAGGTGACGAACATCACGTACAGCGGCAGCAGGAAGAAGGCCGCGGCCATCACCAGGAAGGCGTAGATGCCGATGCGGGCCGGGTTCCAGCGCCGGCGCCGGCTGCGTCGGCGCGCAGGCCTGACGGCGGGTGCCGGCTGCGCAGGCTGCAGCGGCGGCACGGCGCGCGGCATGGCCGGCGGCAGGGGTGGCAACTGGGTCGGCAGGTTCATGCAGCCTCCCTGCGCGCCCGCGCATAGGCATACGGCGCCAGCAGCGCCAGCACCGGCACCAGCAGCACGACCGCGCCGGCCGAGGCCAGGCCGACGTTCGAGCGCAGGAACAGGTGATCCATGATGAACTTGGTCGGCACCTCGCTGGCGGTGCCGGGTCCACCCTGGGTCATGGCCACCACCGCGTCGTACAGCTTGACGACCGCGGTCGACAGCAACAGCAGCACGGTGGCGACCGTCGGCCACAGCATCGGCAGCACGATGCGGGCATACACGCGCCAGGGCGGGATGCCGTCCAGCCGCGCCGCCTTCCAGATGTCGGGGTCGATGCCGCGCAGGCCGGCCAGCATCAAGGCCATCACCAGCCCGGAGGCCTGCCACACGGTGGCGATGACGACGGTGTAGATCACCATGTCCTGGCGCACGATCCAGTCGAAGGTAAATCCAGGAAAACCGAGGCCGCGCACCACGCCGTCGATGCCGTCGCCCGGGGTCAGCAGCCATTGCCACACCAGCCCGGTGGCGACGAAGGACATCGCGTACGGGTACAGGAAGACGGTGCGGAACACGCCTTCGCCGCGCACGCGCTGGTCGATGAACACTGCCAGCAAAAAGCCGATCGCCAGGCAGGCCAGGATGAACAGCAAGCCGTAGATGGCCAGGTTGTGCAGGGACAGCATCCAGCGCTCGTTGTCGAACAGGCGCCCGTACTGCGCCAGGCCGATGAAGCGGCCCGACGGGAAGGTGCGCGACGCCGTCATGGATATATAGAGGGTCCAGGCGGCAGCGCCAAGATAGGCGACGATGGCCGTCAACGCCATCGGCAGCAGGGCGGCGTGCGGCACCAGGCGGGCTGAAAAACGGGCTGAAAACCGGGCAAGCTTCATGTTCACGCGCCTCATATCAATAGCGCAGCGCCGAAGCGATGCTGTTCTGGGCCCGCTCCACCGGCATGTCGGTGTTCCAGTAGGCGGTCAGCACGTCCTGCAGCGCGCCGTTCTGGTCGGGCGACAGGTAGATCTCGAGCACGCCCAGCGGCCGCGCGCGGTCGCGCACGATGGCCATGCCTTTCTGGGCGCAGGCGTCGAGCCGGCTGGCGTCGGCATCGAGGCGCGCCGGGATCGAGCCTTTCAGGCGGTTGAAGGAAAGCTGCACCGCCGGATCGGCCACCACGCGCGCGACCAGCTTCTGCGCCCGCAGCGCCGCCGCATCCGTGGTGCGCGGGAACACCAGCACGTCGCCCTGCACCAGGTAGGGGCTGGCTGGCCCCAGGCCCGGCAGGCAGCCGTAGTCGCGCTCCGGCTGCTGGCCGGCGGCCGTGAATTCGCCCTTGGCCCAGTCGCCCATCACCTGGATGCCGGCGCGACCCTGGATCACCATCGCGGTGGCATCGTTCCAGTTGCGGCCAGGCGCGGCCGGATCGACGTAGGCGTGCAGGCGCTTGTAGGCCAGCAGCACCCGGCGAAAATCGTTCGAGCGGATCGCGGCCTGGTCGCGGTCGCGCACCACGCGCAGGTACAGATCGCGCCCGCCCAGGTTGGACAGCATCATCGAAAACAGGATGCTCTCCTGCCAGGCCTGGCCGCCGTGCGCCAGCGGCACCAGGCCGGCGGCCTTGAGCCTGTCGAGCGCGGCGAACAGTTCGTCCACGCTCTGCGGCGCGCGCGCGATGCCGGCTTTCGCAAACGCCGGCTTCGAGTACCAGAGCCAAGTCTGCATGTGGACGTTGACCGGCGCCGCATACCAGTGGCCCCTGACCCGGATGACGTCGATGATCGGCTGCGGCAGCGTGCGCTCCCAGCCATCGCGCCGGGCGGTCTCGTCGACGTCGTTCAGCAGGTCTTCCTCGATGATGTCGAGGAACTGGCGCGAGGTGTTGAACTGGGCCGCCGTGGGCGGCTTGCCGCCGAGGATGCGGTTCAGGGTGACCGCGCGCGACTGGTCGCCGCCGGCGATGGCGGTATCGACCCAGGTGCCGCCGAGCCCGCGGTAGGCCTGGGCCACCTGCTTGATGGCTGCGGATTCGCCGCCCGAGGTCCACCAGTGGATGACCTCGGCCCGCGGCCCGGGCTGCGCCACTGCTGCTGCCCCGGTTGCCGGTGGCGCACTCGAGATAAGGGACGCGCACAGCGCCGCCGGCCAGGCGCGCCGCAGGGTCCTGCCTGTTCCAAGCATCGTGTCTCCCTCTCGGCTGTCATTTATGCACGCTGTGGAAGCGTTACCATGACTTGTTGCCGGACGCGCGCGCCGGGCCGAATGCAATGTCAGTTGGAAATTAATAAATCGATTTTGCTACAAAAACCGGCGCAAATGTTGGGAAATTTCATTTTTGACAGGCAGAAATGGCCCGATACACGTAATAAAGCGACACCAGCGGCACTTCCGCGGCATCAGGCTTGCAGGCGGTAGCCGACCGCAGTCTCGGTCAACAGATGGCGCGGCTGGACCGGATCTGGGGATCGTCCTCGACGACCAGCGCGACCGGCGCCGGCACCTCATGGCTCATGTGCTCTCGCGTGCGCGCAGCGTGAACCCGAGGTCGATGCGGCGCTGGGCCGGCGCCCGCCCGTCGATCACGTCCAGCAGCAGCGAGGCGGCTTCGTAGCCGATACGGTAGCGCGGAGTGTCGACCGTCGTCAGCGAGGGCATCATCAGGGCCGATGCCGGCAGGTCGTTGAAGCCGGCGATGGCGACGTCCTGCGGTACCCGGACGCCGTGGCGCTGGCAGTGGTAGATGGCGCCGTGGGCGAGGTCGTCGTTACAGCAGAACACCGCGTCGCAGCCGAGGGCCAGGGTGCGCTGCATCAGCTGCGCGCCCAGCGCAATGGTCGACGGTTCCGCCGTCATCACTTCCAGCGCCGGATCGGCCAGGCCGGCGGCCTGCATCGCGCGGCGGTAGCCGTCGGCGCGGCGCAGCGTGCGCTCGTCGAGCTGGGCGCCGATGAAGGCGATGCGGCGGTAACCCTTGTCGAGCAGGTGGCGCGTCATGCTATGGCCGGCGTCGAGCTGGGAGAAGCCGACCGACAGGTCCTGCTCGCCCTCGGCCAGGTCCATCATCGACACGATCGGGATGCGCGAACTGCCCAGCACCCGCTGCACGTGCGGGCTGTGCGACACGCCGGACAGCAGCACGCCGTCCGGGTTCGACTGCAGGTAGATGTTGAGCAGCTTTTCCTCTTCGGCGTCGGAATAATGCGTGTTGCCGATAAGCAGCTGGTACTGGCTGGCCTCGACCGCATCGTGGATGCCGTCCAGCACCGCCGTGAACACCGCGTTCGAGAGCGACGGCACCAGCACCACGATCACGCGCGAATGGGCGGAGGCCAGTGCCCGCGCCGCGCGGTTCGGCACGTAGCCGAGTTCGGCCACCGCCTGCTCGACCTTGGCGCGGGTCGTTTCCGACACCAGCCGCGGCTGGCTCAAGGCGCGCGACGCCGTCATCGTGGATACCCCCGCCAGCAGCGCCACTTCTTCCAGCGTGGCACGCCCCGTTCCCCTCACCTTCCCTGCTCCGGATCTGTTCATTCTTCTTGTCTTGGATGCCGGCGGCATGCGCCGCCCACCCTTGATTCGGCCACGGATTGGTCAGTTTGTCAACTACTGTGCGATAGGTCCTACGTGGTGGCGCCCTGTTTTCCGATTGCCTGTCTCGCCCGGCGGTCTAAGATAAAGCCTATCGGATATACATAAGGAGCACCATATGCCAAGCAACCAGGAATATAAGGGCAAGGGCATCAAAGGGCGTAATTATGATGAACTCAGCGGTGTCGGCACCAGCAGCGCCGGCAAGACCGGCACCACCGGCAACCTGAACGACGGCGGCCGCGATGGCGGTGTCGGCTCGCCCGACCTCGCCGATTCCGGCAACCTGCAGCAAGCAAAAGGCCAACCGGGCGGCACCCCCGCCCAGGGCGATTCGGTGCGCAGCCAGGGCAACCGCCAGGGCGCACAGGATATGCCGGACGACGCCGCGTAAGATTGCTTCACCCCCGGCGCCGAGTCCTCCACGGCGCCCCCGCCGCCACGGCACCCTCGCCGGGCGGCGGTCCCACTCCCGGCGCGCTCGGTGACAGCGTGTTCGTCAGCCGCGGCGCCGCCCCTGTCAAGGCCAGGCCGGCTAATGTCGCAAATTTGCCGCAGCCCCAAATGTTGCATAGCGGAATGATAGAATCGACGCCGGGTAGATTGTCCCCGCATTGGAACTTCATGAGCAAACAGCCGGCCGCTTCTTTCGACAGCCACGATTCGCCGATCGACCACCGATTCGACCCCGTCGCCCTGCACCGCTCGCAGCGGCACATGGACGCCATGCTCGAGAACATCGGCGATGCCTTCTTCGCGGTCGACCGCGACTGGCGCATCATCTACGCCAACCGCAAGGCGGCCGCCTTCGTCGGCGTCGATCTAGCGGACAGCATCGGCCGTCCGCTGCTCGAGGTGGCGCCCATGCTCGAGGGCAGCGCCCTGCTCGAACACTACCGCAGCGCCATGGACAGCGGCCGGGCCGGCGTGCTGCAAACCCGCTGGGCAGCGAGCGGCGCCTGGATCGAGGCGCGCGCCTGCCCGACCGAGGACGGCCTGTCGGTCTATTTCCACGACATCACCGCCCAGCGCCGCGCCGCCGAGGCTCTCCGGCGCAGCGAGCAGCGCTTCCGCAACCTGTTCGAACAGGCCGGCGACAGCATCCTGATCGCCGACCGCGAACTGCGCGTGGTCGCCGCCAACGCCAGCGCCTGCGCCACCTTCGGCTACAGCGATGCCGAATTCGCGGGCCTCAGCGTGCACGAGGTCGACAGCGGCTTCCCTTACGACCTGGCGCTGCTGGAAAGCCTGCGCGCCGGCCACACCCACCTGCTGCGCATCACCAAGCGCCGCCGCGACGGCAGCACCTTCCCGGCCGAAGTGCGGGTCTCGCGCTTCGAGGACGGCGGGCAGGAATTCTTCCAGGCCATCATCCGCGACCTCAGCGAGCGCGAAGACGCCGAGCGCCGCCTGCGCCAGCTGGCCACCCACGACAGCCTGACCGGGCTGCCCAACCGCACCCTGCTGCACGAGCGGCTGCAGGAAGCGCTCGACGCCTGCGCGGACGGGGCCGCGGTCGCGGTACTGTTCCTGGATCTCGACCGCTTCAAGGAAATCAACGACTCCTTCGGCCACGAGCTGGGCGACGTGCTGCTGTGCGACGTGGCCGGGCGCCTGCGCTGCGTGCTGCGCGCCGGCGACACCCTGGCCCGGCTGGGCGGCGACGAATTCGTGCTGGTGGCACCCTGCAGGGGCGGCACCGCCGAGGCCGGGCGCATCGCCACCAGGCTGCTGGCCCTGCTGGCGGCGCCGGCGCGGGTCGGCACCCAGGACGTGATCATCGGCGCCTCGATCGGCATCAGCCTGTATCCGCAGGACGCCGGCACCCGCGAAGTGCTGTTCCAGACCGCCGACACCGCGATGTACCGCGCCAAGGCGGCCGGACGCAACCGCTACCGCTTCTTCGAGCCCGGCATGACCGCGCAGGCGCAGGCGCGCATGGCGCTCGAGATGTCGCTGCGGCCGGCACTGGCGCGCGGCGAGTTCGAGCTGGCCTTCCAGCCGCGCGTCGATCTGCGCAGCATGGCCGTGGTCGGGCTGGAGGCGCTGATCCGCTGGAACCATCCGCAGCTGGGACGCGTCGCGCCCGGCGAATTCATCGCCATCGCCGAGGAGACCGGCATGATTACGGCGATCGGGCGCTGGGTGCTGCACGAAGCCTGCCGCGCGACGCAGGCGCTGCTGGAACGCTACGGCAAGCCGGTGCGGGTGTCGGTCAACGTGTCGGCGCGCCAGCTGGCCCAGGCCGGCTTCGTCGACGAAGTGCGCGGCGCCCTCGAGCTGTCCGGACTGGCGCCCTGCCACCTGGAGCTGGAACTGACCGAAAGCGCCCTGATCGAGGACATGGAGCGCACCGCTACCATGCTGGGCGAGCTGCAGGCGCTCGGTGTCAAGATCGCGGTCGACGATTTCGGCACCGGCTATTCCGGCCTCGCCTACCTGCGCCGCTTGCCGATCGACGTGCTGAAACTCGACCGCTCGTTCGTGCTGCAGGACGACGGCCGCATCAGCGCCTTCGATTTCGTGAAGGCCTTCGTCGACATGGCACACGCGCTGCGCATGTCGGTGGTGGCCGAAGGGGTCGAGACGGCCGAGGTGCTCGAGTTCCTGCGCGCCGCCGACTGCGACGAGGCGCAGGGCTACCTGCTGGCGCGGCCGATGCCCGCGGAGGCGGTCGGCGCGCTGCTGGGCGCCGGCCGGGACCCGGGCGGCTGAAGGCTCAGGCCGCGGCGGCCGCGCGCCCGCTTTCCTGGCCGGCGCCGTTGCCGGACGGCCCGCCGGCATCGTCCGGCACCAGCAGGTGCAGCTGGTCGTCCAGCACTTCGAAGCGCAGCGGCAGCGCCATCTTGCAGACTTCGCCGTCGGTGGCGACCTTCAGGCGGCGCCGCCCGGACAGCAGCGGCGCGCGCACCGTCATGCTGCGGAAAGCGAAGGCATCGACGTCGTCGGCTTCGCCCAGGCGCCCGAGGGCGCCGCGCACCAGCAGCCCGAGCATGCGCAGCTTGCCGACCGCACGCGGCGCAATCGCGGCGAGGCGCCCTTCGTCGAGCGCATGCTGCAGCGGTGGCATGCCGACCTGTTCCATCTGCAGCCGGTTATTGCCGACAAACAGGGTCGGCGTGCGCAGGCGGCGCGCCTGGCCGTCGAGTTCGAGCGTGATGCGCAGGTTGCGGTGGCGACCGAGCGCGGTCTTGACCGCCGACAGCAGCGCCACCACGCGCGAGCGCCCGTACTGCTGCTTGTCGTGCTCGCGCTCCTCGAGCAGCCTGGGATACAGGCCGACGCTGGCATTCACCAGGAAGATGCGGTCGTTGACCTTCCCGATCTGCACCGGCCGCACACGTGCGCGCAGCAGCGCATGCACGGCCTCCGCCAGGTCTTCGGGAATGCGGTGGGTGCGGCCGAAGTAATTGAAGGTGCCCTGCGGGAGCACGCCGAACGGGCAGCCGGCCTGCACCGCCTCGTGCGCCACCGTGTTCAGGGTGCCATCGCCGCCGGCTGCCACCAGGATCCCGTTCTCTTCGCGCGCGCGTGCCGCCATCCGCCGGGCGGCGGCGCCCAGTTCGGACGCGTCGTGCACGACCTCGAGGTGGCAGCGCCGCCCGGCGCCTTCCAGCACGTCGCGGATGGTCGAGCAGCGCAGGTCGGTCTCGGCACGTCCGGACCCGGCGTTGAGCACCACCAGGAAAGGCGCATCGGGGCGCGGTTCGTTCATCTGCATGCTGGGCCAGCCTCCACGGTTGAATTCGAGTCGACGCCAGCATAGCAGTGTTTACGTGGAGAGGCGGTCCGGTTGCCGCGCCGACCGGAAGCTCCCGCGCGTGTCGCATTTTTTTCGACGCCAAGAGCATCAGGACAAGGTTATACTCGCCCCCGTAATCATTACACAATCATGACATATCACCGGGGCCGGGACTGCGCGAGCGCCGCACCCTCAAGCCACAGGCATCACGATGAGAATCAGCAAGGAAAAGGCCGCAGAGAACCGGGCGGCATTGATCAGGGCTGCCAGCAAGCTTTTCCGCGAACGCGGGATCGACGGCGTCGGCGTCGCCGAGATCAGCAAGGAAGCCGGCCTGACCCACGGCGCGCTGTACGCTCATTTCAAGTCGAAGGAAGCGCTGGCGCTCGAAGCGCTGGCCTACGGCCTCGAACAGACCAACGCCCGCATCTACGCATCGACCCGGGACGGCATGCCCGACCTCGCGGCCTATCTCGACCACTACCTGGCCCCCGAGGGCCGCGACGACTACGGCAACCGCTGCCCGATCGCGGCGTCGGCCAGCGAGATCGGCCGCCAGGACACCGCCATCAGCGCCCGCTTTGCCGAAGGCTACATGGTGCTGGCACGCGCCTTCGAGCGCCAGATCGCGGCCAACCAGCCCGGCAGCGATGCGCTGGCACGCGGCATGGTGGCCGTGGCAGCCATGGTCGGCGGCCTGACGGTGGCGCGCGGCGCGGCCAAGGGCAATCCGGCGGTGTCGGAACAGGTGCTGAAGGCGACGCGGCGCATGCTCGACGAGCTGATGCTGGGCGCGCCTGAATGATATGACGTGAAAAGGCGTTGCCGATAAGGTTGATGGCGGCGCCATCCCCCTGTCGGCGCCATTCCCGATTACTTGGTAACCGCGATCTCGGTGCGGTGACCACCCTTGAACGTGTACAGCGTGATCGCGCCGTCGCGGATGTCGCCGCGCGCGTCGAAGGCGATGTTGCCGGTCACGCCCTTGTATTGGGTCTTCGCCAGCAGCGGCAGGTACTTGGCCGGTTCCGCGGAGCCGGCCTTGTCCATCGCCGCCGCCAGCAGCAGGGTCGCATCGTAGGAATACGGCGCGATGATCTGCACGTCGATACCGTAGCGCTTGCGGTAGTCGGCGCGGAACTTGTCCATCGCCGCCTTGCCCGCCGCTTCCACCCCGCCGGCTTCGGCGCACACCACCTGGCCGTCGGCCATGGTGCCGCCCGACAGCGGCTGCATCGCGTCCGAGCAGATGCCGTCGCCGCCCATCATCCTGGCGTTCACGCCCAGCTGTTTCATCTGGCGCAGCATCGGTCCGGCCACCGCATTCATCCCGCCGAAGAACACCAGGTCCGGCTTGCTGGCGCGCACGCGGGTCAGGATCGCCGAGAAATCGGTCGCCTTGTCGTTGGTGAATTCCTTGGCCACCACGTTCACGCCCTGCTGGCGCAGGCCGTTGCTGAACTCGTTCGCCAGGCCCTGGCCGTAGGCGGTGCGGTCGTCGATCACGGCAACGCGCTTGGCCTTCATGGTGCCGGCGGCATAGCGGCCCAGCACGCGGCCGAGCTGGATGTCGTTGGCGACCACGCGGAAGGCCGTGTTGAAGCCCTGCTGCGTGTATTTCGGCGACGTGGTCGAGGCCGAGATCTGCGGGATGCCGGCGTCGTGGTAGATTTTCGAGGCCGGAATCGTGGTGCCCGAGGTCTCGTGGCCGATCACGGCGTTGACCCTGGCGTCGGCCAGCTTCTGCGCAGCCGCCGTGGCCTGCTTCGGATCGCCGCCGTCATCCTCGCCGACCAGCACCCACTTGACCTTTTTCCCGCCGATGGTCGCACCGCGCGCGTTCAGGGCTTCGATCGCCATGCGCACGCCGTTTTCGCTGTCCTTGCCGAAGTGGGCCACCGGGCCGGTCATGGCGGCCACGTGGCCGATGCGTACCTGCTCCTGTGCGTGCGCCTGGACCGTCGCCAAGCCCGCGGCGGACAGCGCCGCCATCAACAACACCTGCTTCTTCATTCCATCCTCATCTAATAAAGTGATTCTTTATGCCAATGCGATAGGGTACCGCGCTTGGCTGTAACTAACAAGTATTCGAGGGCAACAGCCGGTTTCAGGCACAATGCAGGTTTTGCCCCTCGTACCACACCGATGTCCGAAGATCACCCGCCGAGTCCGCAGTCCGCACTGCCCCTGCCCACGCTGAACGCCTTCACCCTGCTGCGCGCCCTGTTCCGGCGCCGCCGCCGCACCCCCGGGGCACGCACGCCGCGCAGCGTCTTCGTGCTGGACGCCATCGATACCGCCTGGCTGCAGCGCTACCGCCAGGCGCTGGGCTTTCCCGAACACGGGGTGCCGCTGACCTTCTATTACCTGCTGGCGCAGCGCGCCCAGGTGGCGACCATGCTGGACCCGGGATTTCCGTTCCGCCTGGCCGGGACCGTCCACGCCGAGAACGCCCTGCGCCGGGAAGCGCAGCTGCAGCCCGGGTTGCCTCTGGTGCTGAGTACCACGGTGGCGATCCGCCCGCCCAACGACAAGGGCGCGGTGTATGCCACGCTCGACACCGCCGGCGAGCAGGACGGCCACACCGTGTTTTTCTGCCGCAGTACCTACCTGGTGGTGCGCGGCGGCCGCGGCGGCCATGGGCGGACCCGCGCGCCGGACGGCGCGCTGCCGGTGGTCGGCAACTGGCGCCTGGCCGCAGGCAGCGGGCGTGCCTACGCCCGGCTGTCCGGCGACTGGAACCCGATCCACCTGTGGCGCTGGTCGGCCCAGCTGATGGGCATGAAGCGCCCGATCATCCACGGCATGCACACGCTGGCGCGCGCCTGCGCCGAACTGGAACGGGCCGGCGGGCGCCCGGTCGTCGCCCTGGACGCCCGCTTCAAGGCGCCGGCGGCGCTGGGCAGCGAACTGGTGCTCGGGGCCGACCTCGACGGCGGCACATTTGCGGTGCGCTGCGGCGAGCGCAGCGTGGCGCAGGGGCAGTTCGCCTACGGGCCCGCAGATACCGACGTCTGAAGTTCGTTTGATGCAGGTCAATCGATGCAATCGGCATATTTGTCATGCTGATCACATCGAAACGTCGGGTGCCTGCATGATGAACGCGCCACTATACCACCGCATCCTGTTGCCGACCGACGGCAGCGAGGCATCGCAACGCGCGATCCTGGCCGGCGTCGAATTTGCACGCGACATCGGTGCCGACGTGGTCGGCCTGACCGCTACGCCGGCCTTCCACGTCGTCAGCACCGATCCCGACATGGTCGGCGACACGGCCGACCAGTACGCGGACGCCAGCCGCGAACGCGGACGCCGCCTGCTGGACGACGTCGAACGCGCCGCGCGCGAGGCCGGCGTGCCCTGCCAGCTCGAACAGACGGTGTCGGACGAGCCCTGGCAAGCCATCATCGAGACCGCCCGCCGCCTCGGCTGCGACCTGATCGTCATGGCCTCGCACGGCCGGCGCGGGCTCAGCAGCCTGCTGCTGGGCAGCGAAACCCAGAAAGTGCTGGTGCACAGCACCATTCCGGTTCTGGTGCACCGCTGAGGACCCGCCATGGCCGATCCACTCGACAAGCCGCTTGACAAGCCATCCGGCAGGCCGCTGTACAAGCGGATCCTGGTGCCGACCGACGGTTCGGACGTGTCCGCCGTTGCCGAGCACGCCGCAGTCGAGTTCGCGCGTGCGCACGGCAGCGAGATCGTGGCCCTGTCGGTGGCCCAGCCCTACCCGGCCTATGCGGCGGCCGAGGCGTCGATGGCGGTCGATCCCGGGCTCGACAATGAAGCCGTGCGCGAGGCGGCCGAGCGCAACGTGCGCCGCGTCAGCGCCGCCGCGGCCGGTGCCGGCGTCGCCTGCACGCCGCTGACGGTGTTCTCGCACTCGGCCAGCGACGCCATTCTCGACAGCGCGCGCGACCACGGCTGCGACCTGATCTTCATGGGTTCGCACGGCCGCCGCGGCCTGTCGCGCCTGCTGGCCGGCAGCGAGACGCAAAAAGTGCTGGCCGGGGCCGAGGTGCCGGTGATGGTGCTGCGGCCCAAGCCCCCGGCTGGTTGACCGAGGCTCGCCCAGCGCACACGAGGCAATCATGTTCCGCCGCATCCTGGTCCCGACCGATGGCACCGAACGCTCGACCAACGCGCTCGAGGCCGCCCTGCGCCTGGCTTTGCTCGGCCACGGCACCGTGATCGGCGTCCACGCCAGTCCGCCGCCCTATGTGATGGCACCGGAACTCGGCCTGGCCGCGCCGATCCACGACGCCTGGCGGTGCGAGCGCGAACAGCTGGGCCAGGACGCGGTCGCGTATATCCGGCGCCGTGCGGGCGAAGCCGGCGTGCCTTGCGAAACCCTGCTGGTGGCGGGCCTGCCGCCCAGCGAGGCCATCATCCGCAGCGCACGCGAGCAGCTGTGCGACCTGATCGTGATGGCGTCGCGCGGGCGCGGCGGACTGGCCGGGCGCCTGATCGGCAGCGAAACCTGGAAGGTGTTGACCCACAGCGCCATTCCGGTGCTGGTGCTGCGCTAGTCTGCCGCGGCCGCGCCCTGGTCGGCACTCAGCCGCGCGGGGCGCTGAGCGTGTCCAGCAACTGCAGCTCGAGCGGGCTGCGCAGCAGCGACGGCAGGGCTTCACCGAAGGCACGCATGTAAGGCATCTGCAGGTGCTTGTCGAGTTCGCCGCGGTCGGTCCAGTTCTCGTACATCACGAACACACTGGGATCGTCCTGCAAGCGGTGCAGGTCGTAGTCGATGCAGCCGGGTTCGGTGCGCGTCTGGGGCACCAGGCGGGCCAGGTGGTCTTGCAGTTCGGCTTCCTTGCCGGGTTGGGCACGCATGGTGGCGATGACGGTGAGTTGGCGCATGGCTTCCTTTCTTGGGTAGAAAGCCCGCAGTATAGCCGCACGCCGGTCTTGCTTCAGCGCGCGCGCTGGCCCAGGCGCCGCAGCCGTTCGCGCCAGCGCTCGACCTGTTCCGCGCTCAAGTCTTCGGTGCTGCCGACCACGGTGGAGCGCACCGGGGCGATACCGGCCGGGGCAAAGATGCTGCGCCGCACCAGCTTGAGGCTGTGGGCGCCATGCAGCCAGCGGTACACCGGCGCGGCCAGCGGCGTGCTGACCACCACCCGCGCCGTGCGGCCGCGCAGCGAGCCGTCGCCGGACAGGCGCACGCCGGACGGGTTGCCCGTAAAGCCGGGCCGCGCCACCTGCTCCAGGAAACCCTTGAGCACGGCCGGCATGTCGCCCAGCCACAGCGGATACAGCAGCACCAGGTGGTCGGCCTGGCGGATCGCTTCCTGCACCGTTTCCAGCTGCGGCGGCAGGGTGCCGTGGCGCCATTCGGCCGGGCTGCTCAGCAGCGGGAAGTCCAGCCGTGCCGGCTCCACCACTTCGACGCTGTGGCCGGCCTCGCACGCGCCTTCCGCATAAGCCTCGGCCAGCGTATGGCACAGGTGTGGCCGGCGGCAATCCGGGTGGCCCTGCACGATCAGGATGCGCAGGCCCATCAGCGGATCCCGCGCGGCCGCAGCATCAGGGCCAGCTGCGCACTGCCGTCGGCCGCGCGCAGGATCTGGAAGCCGCAGCCATGTGCCAGCGCCAGCATGGCCGGGCTGTCCGCCGGCACCGACGCGCACGCCAGCGTCACCCTGCGCACCAGGCACAGGTCGAGCAGGCAATGGATCAGCAGCCTGCCGAGGCCATGGCCTTGCAGCGCCGGGCGCACCGCCAGTGCGAACTCGGCCGCGACGCGGCTGCGCTCGATGCTGATGCACAGTTCGCCCAGCAGCCGTCCGCGGTTGCCTCTGGCCGGCTGGGCCGGCTCCGGAACGGGGGCCAGGCCCAGGCGCAACTGGACCGCAGCGCCCGCCGCACCTGCGTCCGGCGCCCGCGCTGCAGGCAAGGAGACGGCTGCACCCGCAGCAAGTGCGGCAGGCAAGGAAAAACCACGCATGCGCCGTCCGCGCTCGCCCAGCGCCTGCAGGAAGTCCGCATGGGCACCAACGTCGGCCGGCACCAGGGAGCGCAGCGTCAATGGTCCGAACACGCTGTCGAGCAGGCGGTCCGGCAGCCGTGCCGCCACATCGTGGGCGGCGCTGCTGCCCCGGCGCCCGGTACCAGGACCGGGCTCGCCATCGGGGCCGGCATCGGGATCGGCATCGACCGCGCGCAACACGGCGCCGCCGTTGGGCGCCGAGAGGCGATCCGTCAGCAGGATCGGCATCGGGTCATTGAGCTGGTTTGACATGGAACCAAGCCTAACGGCAGGGGTCGGCATTACTTTGAGGCACATCAAGGCTGGCCCAAGTCCATTGGAAACGACCCCATCCACGTGAACGACGCGCGCACTACGTCACTTTGCGGAACACTTTGAGATGTATCAAACTGGATGCTTGGCTGGCGCCGACACTGCAAGCGCCGGCCGCAAAAGGACACCCTGATGAAAGCCCATGCCGCCAAGCCCAGCCGTCCGCGCACACTCGTCGCCGCGCTGCGCCACGCCCGCCGGGCCATGTGCTGCCGCCTGCATGCGCTGCTGGCCGGGCCGGACGCCAAGCTGGTGGCTGCCTTTGCCTTGCTGGTGACCGAGGTCGAGGCGGAATTCCGCCACGAAGAATTGATAATGGGTACGCTCGGCTACGAACGGCTGCGCGAGCAGCGCGAGGAAAACGCGGTGGTGCTGAGCGCGCTGCACCGCGTGCTCCCGCAAGTCGAAGACGGCGATGCCGCGCTCGGACGCACGGTGCTGACCGCCCTGCTCGACGTGCTCGACCTGCATCGCCTGAGCACGGAGGTAGCGCTGGCGGTGGCGGTGCCGGCGCCGCCGCTGCGGGTGCGCGGCAGCGCCGCCCGCATCACGCAGCGGGTCGGTGCGCGGGTACGGCATCCGCGCTAGCGCACCCGGGCCGCGCGCATGCAAGCCGGGCTCATTTCAGACCGGGACGGTGACGGCGGATGGTCGGGCCGGACACCATGAACACGCCATCGCCCTTGTAGTGCAGGGTTTCCGGATGGCGCGGCGATGCCAGTGCGCGCGCCGCCACCACTTCCCAGACGAAGAAATCGTAGCGCTCGACCAGGCTGTCGTCATGCAGCCGGCACTCGAACTGGGCGTGGCACTCCCGGATCGACGGCGCACCGACCTGCTCGGACGGTTCAGGGCTCAGGCCGAAGGCCGCAAACTTGTCGACGCCGGCGCCGCTGGTCGAGCCGACGCCTAGCACCTGCTCGAGCCGGTCCCTGGTCGGCAGGTTCAGCACGCACTCGCCGCTGGCCCGGATCAGCCGGTGGCTGTGGTTGGCGGACGAGATCACGCAGCCGACCAGCGAGGGCGAGAATTCCATCACCGTGTGCCAGCCCATCACCATCACGTCGCGTTCTCCGTCGTGCGCCGATGTGACCAGCAGCACCGGTCCGGGTTCGAGATAGCGGCGGACCTGGTCGAGGGGAACGGCGATCTTGCGCTTGCTGACTGGCATCTTGGCTCCTGAAGATATAGGACACAGCCATTATCCCGGCCCGGCGCACACGGCGGCGTACGCCTGGATGGCCCCTCCCTGCGGTCTCCATGCGCGATGGCGTAAAATCCTCGCTCGTCATCATCAGGGAGGCCAGACCATGCTCGCAGTGCGCATCCACCAATACGGCAAGCGCGACACGCTGTCGCTCGACGACATCCCGGTGCCAGCGATCGGGCCCGACGAGGTGCTGGTCAAGGTGGTCGCGGCCTCGGTCAATCCGGTCGACTGGAAGGTGCGCGAAGGCTACCTGGCGCAGATGATTCCGCATGCGCTGCCCCTGACGCTCGGGTGGGACGTGTCCGGCGTCATCGTCGCAGTCGGCAGCGCGGTCAGCGGCTGGCAACCGGGCGACGCCGTGTTCTCGCGCCCCGACCTGGCGCGCAACGGCACCTACGCCGAGTTCGTGGCGATCCGCGCCATCGAATGCGCGCGCAAGCCGCGCACCGTTTCGCATGCCGCGGCGGCCTCGCTGCCGCTGGCCGGCATCACCGCCTGGGAAACGCTGGTCGACAACGCCGCCATCCGGCCCGGCCAGCGCGTACTGGTGCACGCCGGCTCGGGAGGGGTCGGATCGCTGGCGATCCAGGTCGCGCGCGACCAAGGCGCCACCGTCATCGCCACCACCTCGGCGCGCAACCGCGCGCTGGTCGAGTCGCTCGGGGCGCACCAGGTGATCGACTACACCAGCACCCGCTTCACCGATGTGGTGGAGCCGGTCGACGTCGTGTTCGACACCCTCGGCGGCCAGGTGCAGGAGGATTCGTGGCAGGTGCTGAAGCCGGGCGGCGTGCTGGTGTCGATCATCAGTCCGCCGGATGCCGACAAGGCGAAGGCGCACGGCGTGCGCGGCGCCTTCGTGTTCATCGGGCCGAACGCGCCGGTGCTCGAGCGCCTGGCGGCGATGGTCGACGGCGGCCGCCTGCGTCCGATCGTCGGCGCCGAGTTCGGCCTGCGCGACGTCGCCCGCGCCCATGCGCTGAGCGAGAGCGGACGGGCGGTCGGCAAGATCGTGCTGCTGGCGGGGACGCCCTGATCCGCACCAGGCTCCTGCCTGGACTGCGCCGCCACCGGCGCCTGCTGGCCCTGTGCGGTCTGTCGGCGCTGGCGCACTTCGTGCTGCTGGCCTGGCTCGCGCGTTCCGAGATTGGCACGCCGCCGGTGCCCGCGGGTGCACCGGCGGCCGACGACCTGGTATTGCGCCTGGCCCCGGCCGACACGGCGCGGCGCGAGGATGGCCGCCGCCAGCAGCGCGACACCGCGGCAGCGCCGCCGCCCGCACCGGCACCGGCTGCAGCGTCACGGCCGGCGCCGCGCCCGGCTCCGGTGCCTGCCGTCAGCACCGGCCAGCCGGCCCTGGCGGCAGTCCCGGCCACACCGGCAGCGGCGTCCACGCCCGCCGGCCAGCCCGCGCCCGAAGCCGCGGCCGACGCCGCGCCGCTGGTGCAGATGCCCAGCCGCTACCGGGTACGCATGCCGGAACCGGTCCTGCTGACTTACACGCAGGTGCGCCAGTCGCCGGGCGGCAGGCCGGAAGCGCTGCCGGACGCGCGCATCGACTGGCGCAGCGACGGCCAACGCTATCTGCTGACGATGGATGGGGTGCTGGGCCGCCTGTCCAGCCGGGGCGGCAGCGGCGACGCCGGCGTGCGTCCGCGCAGCGCGTCCGAGGAGAACGGCAGCGGTCGGAAGCTCACGGAGTTCGAGAACGGCGAGGTGCATTTCCGCGCCAGCGGCCGCAGCGTGCCGGACAGCGTCGGCATCCAGGATCGCGCTTCCTTGCTGATGCAGCTGGCCGGCATCGGGCTGGGCGAGCCGGAGCAGCTGCGCGGGACGGTCGAGGTGGTGGTGGCAGGCGCTTTGGAGGCCACCATCGAGCGCTTCGAACCGGCCGGCATCGAGAGCCTGCCCACCCCGCTCGGCCCGATCGAGGCCTGGCACCTGGCCCAGCCGGCAGTGCCGGGCCGGGCGCGCCTGGAAGTCTGGCTGGCGCCGGCGCACGGCTGGCTGCCGGTGCAGCTGCGCCTGACCGGCGCCGACGGCGTCGCCGCCACCCAGACCGTCAGCGCCATCGCGGCCCAGCCGGGCGCCGCGACCGCTGAATAAGGACGTTCAGTCGCGCACCCTGCGCCAGCCCGTCTTGCGCGCATCCTGCTCCTTGGCCGACGGCAGCTCCTTGGTGAGGTTGCCGCCGTCCGCGGTGGTCGCCACCAGTTTCAGCGCGCCGCTCGGCAGGCGCACGATGATGAAGCCGACCGCCGCCGCGGTGTTCGACAGCGGGCGGCCGCCGATCATGCCGTCGGTCCTGTCGCTCAGCAGCGGCTTGCCGGTGCAGACGTCCAGCTGGTACAGGTTGCTGGTGCCGCCGACCGAGCACGCGGTCGAGCTGGTCGGCACGTTGGTGACCACGTTCAGCGTGCCCGACACCACTTTCGGATCCAGGTTGACGCGCTCGCCGGTGTTCTGGTCGAGGTCGTAGAACCAGCCGGCCTGGGTACCCAGGTCGACGGCCGGGCCGCTGATGGTGTAGTTGCCGGCATCGGTGGTCGCGAGCGACTGCTTCGACATCGCCGGGCTGCTGCGCCAGTCGCTGGAGGAGATACCGACGCCGCGGTCCTTCAGCACATACACGCTCTGTTTGACCACGTCGCCGATGTCGCCGATGTCGAGCAGGCGCCCGGTGCCGAACACCACGGCGCGCGTGGTGCCCGGCGTGACCGTGCCCTGGCTGTCGCGGTTGTTCACCTCGCACAGCGTGACTTCCGGCCGGGTCGTGATCGGGTGGGTGCTGTCGGCGTCGCCCATCTGCAGCACGGCCGGGGTGCCGCCGGCGGTAAAGTCGAAGCGCCACATCTTGCCGAGGTTGTCGCCGCCGTAGACGTAGGTCACCAGCGGATCGGTCTGCGGATTCGAGGTGATCGCCGTGATGCGCGCGAAGCCGGACGGCGTGCCGGTGTCGCCGGCGCCGGTGGAAGTCTTCTTCAGGATCTGGCCGGTGGCCGCATCGACCACGTACAGGTAGCCCTTGCCGTCGCCGCCGGCCACGCCGTCGGTGCCGGGCACGTTGTTGTAGCCCGAGGTCAGGAACACCACCCAGCGCTCGGTGCCGCTGCCGTCGCGCCAGGTGCCGAACTGCGGGTTGCCGAACGAGAGGCCGATATCCGGGTCGGAGACGCTGCACACGTCCGGGTCGGCGCACAGTTCCCAGCGTGCCTTCGGCGCCGCCGGATCGGTGACGTCGAGCGCATAGAAACCGCGGCCGCCGCCGTTCAGGCCGGCCACCAGCAGGGTCTTGAACTCGCCGCCGATCATGACGTCGTCGATTTCCGGCGCGCCGTCGGTGGTGAACTGGTGGTTCAGGCCATAGGTCAGGCTGGCCTGCGCCGGCAGCTTCTTCATGGTAATGCGCGGTACGTAGGCCCAGGTTTCCTCGCCGGTCTTGGCGTTGAAGGCGTGCAGCATGCCGTCGTTGGCGGCCACGAACACGGTCGCGGTGCGGTTCTTCCAAGTGGTCTTGAAGGTGCTGTAGGCGGCACTGGTATACCCGCGGCGCGGTTCGCGCAGGTAGGCCGGCTTGGACGAGGCGATGTCGCCCATCACGATCGGCAGCGGGCCGCGCGCGCCGGCCGGGGTCTTCTCGGTGCGGGCGTAGGCGCGCAGCACGCTGTCGTTGGCGTAGAGCTGGCGGCCGCGCAGCCAGTTGACGATGTTGACGCCGCTGTTGACGATGGCCTGGTTGTCGGCGGTCAGGGCGGCGCACTGCGACAGCACGCCGCACTTGTTGTCGAACCAGCCGCGCTCGGTCGCGTTCATCGCCGCATAGCTGAAATCCTTCAGCGCCAGCGGGGTGGCGGTGTCGAGCATCTTGATGGTGCGGGTATCGGTGGTGCTGTCGACCTTCAGGCCTACGGTGTCGGACGAGGTCCACGCCACGTCGGTGCCGACGATGCCGGTGGCCGGGTCGATCTTGCGGTCGGACAGTTCGCCGAACCACTTCACGGTGGTGAAGGTCGACGAGAAGATGTCGTTGTCTTCCTGCGAGATGTTCGGGGTCGAGGTGGCCGCCGCGGCCGCCGCGCCAACGCGCACCTGGATGTTCGACAGCGCCGCGCTCAGGCCCTGCACCACCTGGGTCGGGTCGGACGCGCTGAAGTACTTGCCGTGGCCGTTGATGGCGGCATGCCACAGATCGTCCACGCGCGACTGGTAGGCGGCCGAGCCGCTGCTGTCGCTGGTCTTCGGGTCCGGCCAGTTGTAGGCGCCGTTGTTGTTCCACGGGCAGCCGCGCGCGACCGCGTTCTTCAGGTTGAAGAAGTCGCCGCCCGGCGTCGGCAGCGTGTCGTAGTTGGCTTCGTAGTTCATGATGCCGTCCACACCCAGGCCGAGCGCATAGGTATTCATGTGCAGGCGCTGGTTGTCGCCGCTGGCGGCCGGCACCAGGCCGCGCCGGGTCCAGTCTTCGAGGTCGGTGCGCAGCGAGGCCACGCCCGAGTTGGCGCCGCCGTTGTACCAGTACAGGGCGACGTCGGCCAGCGAGTTGTAGCTCTGGATGGCGGGATCGACGCAGCCGGCTTCGCGGGTGCAGAAGCGCGCGCTGCTCTCCTGGTTGTCGTTGTTGGTCACGCCGGCGGCGGCGCCGCCGTTCCAGTAGCCGTCGGTGGTGATGAAGGTGAAGTTCTGCTGGCAGGCGTACTGCACCGCTGCCGAGTCCTTGTCGAAATTGTAGGGGTCCTTGTTGGCGTACATCTTGCCGATCGCGTTCAACGCCTGGCGGATCGGGGTCGACTGGTCGCCGTTCATCGCATACAGGCTGGTGTACCAGTTGCGGCGGTTGGTGGCGGAGAATTCGCGCGGCGGCGTCATGTCGCCTTCCGCAGCGGCGACCGACAGCGACACGATGCCGACGTTGTAGTTCGAGGACAGCGCCTGGAAGGCCTGGCCGACCGCGGTCTTCATCATCTGGTTGCGCGACTTGTAATAGGCGTACCAGTTGGCGAAGTTGGTCATCTCTTCGTCATAGGTGCAGGTCGTGTCGGCGCAGTCGGTGCGCGCGATCGCCTTCGGATAGCTGCTCACGCCCGGCACGATGTCGGTACGCACGAAGATCGCGGCGCCGGCACCGAACGGGGTGGTCGAGGTCGGGATGGTGTCGATCGCGCTGGCCTGCGGGGCGCTGGTTGCCTGCGTGCTGAAGTTCAGCGTCTTGGTGTTGTTGATGACCTCACCCATGGTCACCGCCTGGCCGCCGTTGACGGACACGTCGTCGACCAGGCACAGCACGTTCTTGGGTTGCTGGGCGCACAGGTCGGTGGCCTTGTTGCCCCCGATGTAGGCCTTGATGCCGCCGCCGGTGCCGATCTTGGTCGCCAGCGCCGATACCACGCCGTTCGCATCCAGGCTGCGCAGCGTGGTGGCGTTGCTGATCAGGGCAGTGCTGCCCAGGCTGGTGGTCGCCTTCAGCGACGCATTGTAGGAGGTGCTGCCGCTGACCGTCACCAGCGCGGTCGGACGCTGGGTGTCCTTGATGACGGCGGAATCGGTCTCGACGCTGATGGCCCAGCCGCTGCGGCTGTCGTCGGCCAGCAGCGAGCATTGGCCGACCGTCTTGCTGGTCACGCCGGAGACGCAGTCGACCGGAACCACGGCGACGATGTTGTTGCCGGCCAGGTTGATGTTGTAGCCGGAGCAGGCCGGCACGCCGTAGCCGTCGGTGGGCGTCCTGACGCAGGCCACGTACTGGTTGGTCAGGCCGGTCTTGGCGATGATCGACGCCGCCAGGGCCGTCGCCATGGTCGCCTGCTCGCCCGAGGTATTGGTGCCGCCGCTCGCGGTGATGGCGCCGTTGCTGATCGTGACCGTGCCGTTCGGCTCGGCCACCTTGACCGCGGTGATCTTCAGGGAGGTGTTGTCGCGCGAGGCGCCGATGGTGATGGTGCCGTAGGCCGCCACCGGCACCGCGTTCGGATTGCCGAAGCGCGGGTATTTATAGTCGCCGACGTACTTGGCCTGGCAATCGCTCAGCGCGCGGTCCTTGCACCAGCGGACCTTGGCCGGCACCGTGTAGCCGGACGGCGCATCGGCGCCGACCGCGGTCGAGGTGCAGGTCTTCATGTTGGCGTCGGTGCACCACTCGGCCACGTTGATCGTGTAGTAGTAGGGATTGGTGTAGTACGCCACCGCCGTGTAGCGCGAATCGGTCGGGTAGGTATAGGTGGCGGTGTTGTAGCCGCAGTTGTTGCGGTTGGTGTCGCACCACTTCAGGTCGGGGAAGCCGGCGGCCAGGTTGCTGCTCGACGTGCCGCTGCCCAGCAGGTCCTTCTTGTTGATGCCGAAACCGTCGGTGGTCACCGAGGTCCAGTTGCTGGTGTAGCTGCGCGTCATCGACTGGTAGCTGGCGCCGCTGGCGTCGACCGGTGGCAGGTAGCGCACCTTGGGGTCGTAGTACTGGCGGTTGAAATCGGCGCTGTTGAACGGTGGCTGGCCGACCGTGCAGCCGCGCGTGCCGGCGTTGGTGACGTTGCTGGCCATGGTGGCGCCGGCGCGGCAGGTCGTGCTGTCGTCGACGTAGTCGGGCGTGAAGTGATACGTCATCGATCCCGAGTTATCGTACAGGAGCATCAGGTTCGGTTTGACGTTGCCGGTGCCGTTGATGTTCAGCAGCGGCAGCTGGGCGATGCTGGTGATGCCGGCCGAAGCGCCGCATGGCAGCAGACAAAGCAGCAGCAGGCAAAGAAAACCGAATTGGCCAGGAATCTTCTTCATAAGCGAACAGTCGTTAGTGGGCCCGGCGCACACGCGCCGGACGAAATCGTCGAGCCGGGGTTCACGCCCCGATCAGCACCATCAGCTGGTTGGTCACGCTGGTGCCCTTGGCACCGCGCAGGCGCGCCGTGATCACGTAGTGCACCTGCGGGGTGCCGGCATATTCCGGGGTATCGCGCGCCAGGCTGTTGCCGGGACTTACCGAGCTGCCCGCCGCCCACGGGTTGGCCGCGGTCTGCACGCACTGGTTCTTGGCGTCGTCGTAGGGCAGCCGGGCCAGGCACAGGCGGTGGATCACGTATTCGATCGTGCCGCCGTCGGGCGCGCCGATCGACTTGCTGCCGGCCCAGAAACCGTCGTCGCGCGGGCTCAAGCTGGTGTCCATCAGGGCCACGTAGCCGTTGGCCGGGCTGTCGAGGTTGAGTGCGGCCTTGTTGCCCCGCGCCGTGGTCTCCAGCCAGTCGAAGCCGGTGTGCAGGCCGAGGTCGACCGACTGGCTCAGGGTCGCGTCGTAGGCCAGGTTGCCGGTCGCGAGCGAGGTCGAATGGATCGACTTCATCAGATAGATGCTGGACACCAGCATCACTGCCAGGATGATCAGCACCACCGGCAGCGCCAGGCCGCGCTGCCCGCGGTGCGCACGCAGGCGTCTCAGTTTTTCCATGCTTCGGGCCTCCAGCCGGCGTTGCGCAGGTTGACCACGGTTTCGAACACGCGGTAGCGGTAGCATTGCCAGCCGTTGGGATCGCCGGCCACCGCGACGTCGACCGTGACCGGCACCGCCGTCACGTTCTGCGGGATCTGGGTCGTGAACACCTGCGGCTTGTCCGGCGTCGTGGTGCAGCTGGCGCCGGCGGCCTTGCGCTCCACCGCCTTGCTGCGCGCGACCACGGCCAGGCGCACCGCCGCCACGTGCTGGTAGTCGACGCCGTTGCCGATGGTGCCGTTGCCGTCGGCATCGATCATGGTCGACGACCAGCGCATCACCGAGATGCCGCTCTGCGGCAGGAAGCTGGCCCCGGTGCGGGTGTCGAAACCGTACTGCGCCTTGATCGACACGATGTTGTCGGTAACGGTGGTGGCGCCGGCGGACGAGCCGCCCAGGTCGGTCGAGCGCAGCTTCAGGAAGCCGTCGGCGACCGACCAGGTGTGAAAGGACAGGTCTTCCGGCCGCCCGAGGTTGAACAGGCGCGCCGCGCCGCCGGTGAAGCCCACGCCCAGGTTGCCGGTGTTGAAGCGGTAGCCGGTGCCCTGCGCGACGTCGACGTATTGCGGGCCGGGTGGCGGCAGCAGGTCGCGCGGGTTGCTCGATATCTGCGCCAGCGCGCAGCGGCCGCCCACCAGCTCCGGCGCCACCACGATCACGTCGCGCTGGGCGAAGCCGTAGGGCACGCGGTCGACGCTGATGCGGGCACCGCTGCTGTAGTTGGCGGTCAGGCGCAGGGTGGCGGTGCCGGCCGCCGAGCTGCCGGCATAGAAAGTGACGCGGTCGGGCGCGCTGCCGTTCGACTCGATCACCACCGGCGCCAGCGGCGTGGTTGTGCCCTGCGCGCCCGGCGCCAGCGCGTAGCCGCTGCTGTCGGCGAACTGGGTATCGCAGCCGGACAGGATGGAATCGTTCAGCCCGAAACCGGCCTGGCCGGCATCGCCGCTGATGGAGAACAGCGCCATCATCCCGTTCTGCATCGAATCGGAGCCGCCCAGTTCCGTCTCGCGGCTCTTTTCGGAACTGGCCACGGTGCGCAGCGCGAACGCCAGCGCCAGCATGCCGATCACCACGCTGATCATCAACTCGACCATGGAAAAGCCGCGTGCGCGGCGTGGAAGCTGGGGCGTCATGTGGCGGTGGCGATATAGGAAGTGATGACGTGCTGGTTGGCCGAGGTGTTGGCCTTGCGTGCCCACGAAATCGTGATCACGACCTTGGTGCGCGTGGTATTCGCGACCGGCGTCACCTCGACCTTGATGCCGGCGCCGGGGATCTGCTTGCGCGTCTCGGTGTACCACGGACCGAGGCGGCTGCCCGGGGTGCCGCCCATGGTCATGGCGTAGGCGCTCAGGTTGGCCGGGTCGGCGCCCATCGCACCGAGCAGCTTGTCCGCGGCCATGGTGGCCTCGGCGCGCATGCTGGTGTCGGCCAGCGCCGAATACGAACGCGCCTGCAGCCCGACGATGCCGAGCAGGCCGACGCCGAGCAGCACGACGGCCAGCAGCGCCTCGATCAGGGCGATGCCGCGCTGCGCGCGCAGGCGCAGGCGCGCTTTCGGGAGTGGACGGGCGGTCATTGCGGTGGGCATTTCCTGGGCGAGCGGTCGGCGGTTGCGGGATTGCAGATGGTGGCGGCGCCGCCCAGCGTCAGCGCCACCGCCAGCGGCGGAAAGGCGCCGTCGCGCCGCGCCGAGGGCGACAGCAGGATGCGGCTCACGCGCGGCGAGACGCGGCCGTCAACCCAGCCCATCGGCGTGAAATACACTTCGTCGGCGCCTTCGGGCAGCACGCTGCTGACCATCGCGTTCGCCGGCGGCAGGTTGGATGCGCTGCGCAGCACCGATCGGAAGCCGCCGGCCTTCTCGGGATCGTCGGCGGCTGCCGCGGTCGTGCTCGACCACGAACCGCTGCTGGCGGAGCACGGCACCGACCGGGTCGGGAAGCAGATGTCGACGCGCCAGTCCATCTGGCCGTTGGCATTGTCGATCAGGACCAGGCGGCTGGCGCTGTTGTGTGCGACGGCCTGGCTGCGCGCCGTCAGGAAGCCGTCCCTGTAGAAACCGGCGGCATCGCCAGCCTTGCGCGTCAGCATCCAGTTCGACATGCTGGGGATGCCGACCGCAAGCACGATCCCGAGCACGACCAGCACCATCGCTGCCTCGATGAAGGTGAAGCCGGCGCTGCCGGCTGGCCTTACTGGACGCACTGGCCGCCCTTGCGGTCGATCCAGCAGCTGGTGCTGCTGCCCCAGTCGGCCGGTGCGCTGGTGGTGCGCTTGCCGCCCTGGTCGATGGTGTAGGTGAAGCCGGTGGCCTTGCCGCGGCCGACGGCACTCACGGTGTAGGCTGAGTCGGTGGCGCCGCTGTAGCGGAAGGTGAAATTCTCGCCGTCCGGGGGCATGCGCGAAGGCGTGTCGCGGTCGAAGTCGATGTAGGTATGCTTGTTCGACCAGTATTCCTCGGCGCTGGTCTGCACCGAGGCCAGTCCGGTGAAGGCTTCGGTCAGGCGCGCGCGCATCAGGTAATTCCCATAGGCCGGGATGGCGATGGCGCCCAGGATGCCGATGATCGCGACCACGATCATCAATTCGATCAGCGTGAAACCCGCTGGTTTGCTTCCCGGTGTGTCTCGTCTCATGACGGTCGCTCTCTACTCAAATAATTTCCGCGCGACAATATTAGCGCAAAACCTGCCGAAATGGACGCGAAAACGCCATGACACATTGTTTTGTTGCGGAAAGTCGGCGCAAAATATGCAAGCTTTTAGCATCCAATCAATGGGTTTTAGCAGGGCGACAATGGTTTACGGTCCGCCAGGTGCCGGGTCATGTAGACGGCGCCGCCGGGGTAACTGGCCAGCGCCTCGCAGCGGGGCCGCGCGCCATCCACTTGGAATCCCAGTCCTTCCCAGAAGCGGCGCGTGTCCTGCACCGACACCAGTGCCGCATGCCGCAGGCCGCATGCGGCTGCCCCATCCAGCAGGCGCTGCACCAGCCGCCGTCCGAGTCCGCGGCCCAGTGCCTGCGGCGCCACCGCCAGGTCGTGCAGGTACAGCGTGTCCGGCAGCGGCGCCGGTACGAACGGCGCAGCCAGCGGCGTGATCCGCCCCAGCCGCGACGGATAGGCGAACAGGTAGGCGCGCACCGTCCCACCCTCGCCGGCCACCAGGGTGGTCGTCGGCGCCGTGCGCAGGCGCGCCAGCACGACCGCGGCCGGCTCCTGCATCGACGGCGGATAACACAGCGCCTGCACTGCCAGTACGGCGTCCAGTTCGTCTTCGCGCATGGTGCGCACTTCACATCCTTCCTGCATGCCCTCTCCTGTCCAGGCGGCATTATGCACGATGGATGGGCGCCCGATGAGTGCACTTTGTTTAGTAGGGGCACTAAATAAAGAGCAAGATTCGCATCTCTATTGCTTCGGTCAAACTTTTCAGGCTATGTTTATATCTTGACATTTCGATGCATGGAGCCTGCATGATCCCTCGTCCCACCCTCGGCGCCGTGGCGCTGGCCATCGGCACCCTGTGCGCCACCCTCGCCCATGCTGCCGCGCCGGGCAGCAAAGCCGCCGAAGTCAACGTCTTCATCGGCACCGGTGGCGACGGCCATACCTTCCCCGGCGCCACCCGCCCCTTCGGCATGATCCAGCTGAGCCCCGACACCCAGGTGCGCCATTTCAAGCAGAGCTACCCATGGGCGGCGGGCTACCGCTACGAGGACGATTCGATCCTGGGCTTTTCGCACACCCACTTCTCGGGCGCCGGCCACTCCGACCTCGGCGACGTGCTCCTGATGCCGACCAGCGACGAACTGAAGCTCGACCCCGGCTATCCGGAGCGCCCGTTCAGCGGCTACCGCTCGCGCTTCTCGCACAAGGACGAACATGCGGAACCCGGCTACTACAGCGTGAAACTGCTGGACAACGACGTCGACGTGGAGCTGACCGCCAGCGAGCGGGTCGGCCTGCACCGCTACCGCTTCAAGCCGGGCAGTACGGCCAAGGTGATCCTCGACCTGCGCTCCAGCATCTACGATTACGCCGGCAAGAACCTGTGGTCGCGCCTGCGCCTGCGCGGTAGCGATACCATCACCGGGATGCGCGAGACGCGCGGCTGGGCGCCGGGGCGCCAGCTCTACTTCGCCATCAAGTTCTCCCGTCCGCTGGCGGCGCACCAGTTGCTGAACCGCGAGGAAGGCGTCGAGTACCGTGGCTTTGCGGCGCCCGGCAAGACCCCTGCCGAGAAAGTGCTGGTCGAGGGCAAGGCGCTGGAAGCGACCTTCGACTTCGGCCAGCTGCAGGATGCGCCGCTGCTGGTGAAGGTGGCGGTGTCCGGCGTCAGCGAAGACGGCGCGCTGGCCAACCTCGACGAGATGCCGGGCTGGGACTTCGACGCCGAACGCCAGCGCGCCGGCGCCGCCTGGGAACAGGCACTGGGCGCGGTCGAGATCGAAGCCCCGCAGCCGATGAAGCGCATGGTGTACACCAGCCTGTACCACAGCCTGCTGGCGCCGACCCTGTTCATGGACCGCGACGGCAAGTACCGCGGGCCGGACAATGCGGTGCACCAGGCCGACGGCTTCCGCTTCCACTCGACCTTCTCGCTGTGGGACACCTACCGCGCCCTGCACCCGCTGCTGACCCTGATCCAGCCGGAACAGCGCAACGCCGACTTCGTGCGCTCGCTGATCGCCTCGCAGAAGGCCAGTCCCTACGGCATCCTGCCGGTGTGGCAGTTCGCGGGCCTGGAAACCTGGTGCATGATCGGCTACCACGCGGTGCCGGTCATCGCCGATGCCTACATGAAGGGCATCAAGGGTTTCGATCCCAAGGAGGCATTGCAGGCCATGACCGCCAGCGCCGAATACGGCCCCTACGGCGGCCTGCAGCACTACATGAAGCTCGGCTACGTGCCGATCGACCTGGAACCGGAAGCCGCCTCGAAGACCGTCGAATACGCGTTCGACGACTGGACCATCGCGCGCATGGCGGAAAAGATGGGTAATAAAGAGGTGGCGGCGCGCTACTTCAAGCGCGCCCGGAACTGGCGCAACGTGTTCGACCCGAAGACCGGCTTCGTGCGCGCCAGGAAATCGACCGGCGAATTCCGCACCCCGTTCAACCCGGTGCAATCGAACTTCGGCAGCGACTATACCGAGGGCAGCGCCTGGCAGTATTCCTGGTACATGCCGCACGATAACGCCGGGCTGGTGAAGATGCTGGGCGGCGATGCCGGCCTGGTGTCGAAGATCGACCAGGTGTTCGACGCGAAAGTCGATCCGACCGTGTACGCGCACATGGAAGACATCTCCGGCCTGATCGGCCACTACGCCCACGGCAACGAACCCTCGCACCACGTGGCCTACCTGTACAACTACGCCGGCGCGCCCTACAAGACGCAGGGGCGCCTGCAGCAGATCGTCGCCACCCAGTACAAGGATGCGCCGGACGGCCTGGCCGGCAACGACGACCTGGGGCAGACCTCGGCCTGGCTCGCCTTCACCAGCATGGGCTTCTATCCAGTGGCGCCGGGCAGCAACGAATATGCGATCGGCCGGCCTTTCGTCGAGCGCGCAACGCTGAACCTCCCGAACGGCAAGCGTTTCACGGTGCGCGCCGAGAACCTGTCGGATGCCAACGGCTATGTCGGCAGGGTGACCCTGAACGGCCAGCCGCTGGCGCGCAGCTACCTGCGCCACGAAGAGATCATGGCCGGGGGCGAACTGGTGTTTACGATGCAGGCGGCGCCGAACACGGCGTGGGGCAAGGAGAAGAGCGCGCGGCCTTATACCCAGACCGCGTATTGAGCTTGTCGACTACGCCGTGAGAATCGGCGATGCAGCCCGGAGAGCGCCCAGCTTGTCCGGGTTGCGCACCACGTAGATGGCGCCGATGCGGCCGCCGTCCACCCGGATCGAACACACCGAATCCGGCAGCCCGTCGCGCCAGGTCAGCAGGCCGGGCTCGCCGTTGACTGTAATGAAGTCGTGCCGGCCCTCGTCATTCCATTTGCGCTCGATGCCGATCACCAGCCGCGCCACGCGGCCGGCGCCGGTGACCGTGCGCACGGTGGTCCTGGCCTTGCCGCCGCCGTCGCCGATATAGGCCGCGTCCGGCGCCAGCAGCGCCTGCACGCGCGCCGGATCGCCCGAGCGGGCCGCCTCGACGAAGCGCCCCAGCAGCGCCAGGTGGGCTTCGCGGTCGACCACGAAGCGCGGCCGTCCCGCGCGCACGCGCTCGCGCGCCCGCTGCAGGGTCTTGCGGCAGGCCGCCTCGCTCTTGCCGACCATGGCCGCGACTTCGGCATGGTCGAATTCGAACACCTGGTGCAGCAGGAAGACGGCACGTTCTTCCGGCCCCAGGCGCTCCAGCATCATCAGGAATGCGGTCGACAGGTCGCCGGCATCTTCCAGTGCCTGCTCGGCCGGCGGGGCCACGTCCACCAGCGGCTCGGGCAGCCACGGCCCGAAGTAGAGCTGGCGCTCGGCCATGGCGCTGCGCAGGCGGTCGATCGCCAGCCGCGTCGTCACCGTGACCAGCCAGGCTTCGGGCGTGCGCGCCTCGACCGCGCCGCCATGGTGCCAGCGCAGCCAGGCCTCCTGGACGATGTCCTCGGCGTCGGCGCGCACGCCCAGCATGCGGTAGGCGATGCCGAACAGGCGCGGGCGCAGGGTATTGAAGGTTGCGGTTGGGTTGTCCATGTCCATTAGACGGATGGGAATCGTCCAGCGTGACAGGCGCGGCGCGGAAAAATGCGGTGCCGCCTGTCACGAACCGGTGTGCCGCGGCGATTAAGGGGTGCAAGCCAACGATAACCCAACCTGAAGGAAAACACCATGCAACGCCTCGATTTCGGCAAAGCCTCGCCCACCGCCTACAAGGCCATGCTCGGCCTCGAACACACGGTGCGCGAAAGCGGCCTCGAACACAGCCTGCTCGAACTGGTCAAGCTGCGTGCCTCGCAGATCAACGGCTGCGGCTTCTGCGTCGACATGCACGCCGCCGACGCGCGCAATGCCGGCGAATCCGAACGCCGCCTGACCGCGGTCGCCGTCTGGCGCGAAACCCCGTTCTTCACGCCGCGCGAACGCGCCGCGCTGGCCTGGACCGAAGCCCTGACCCGGCTCGCCGCCCAGCCCGACCTCGAGCGCGACTACGCGGCACTGAAGGAACAGTTCGGCGACAAGGAAATGGTCGACCTGTCGCTGGCGATCGCCGCCATCAACAGCTGGAACCGGATGGCGGTCGGCTTCGGCCTGCAGCCCTCGGTTTAATTCGTGGCGGGTGCCGGCGCCGGCCGTGTGCGCGCGTGCGACTTGCCCGGCCGTACCCGCAGCGGCGCGCGCGGCGTGTCCGGCTTGACCGGCGTCAGCGCACCGCTGTAGGGCGGCACGCGGGGATCGATCTCGACCGCCTCGGCACCCACATGGTCGCCGCGCAGGAACTGGGCGATGGCAAGGTTGACCAGCGCACGCTTGCCTGGCCCCTCGCCACCTTCCTTGTTCGCGTGCAGGAACACATGCGTCGTGCCGGCGGCCGTGGTGATCTCGACCTTCTTCGGCAGCGAGAAGCCGTAGCGGCCGCTGGCCCAGAGCCTGACGAGGCAGGGCCCGCCCTCGGGTGGAATAAAACTGAAGTTCATGGTCGAAGCGTAACCCCAGTGGAGCCGGCGTACGCTTCGAATTTGTTCCAAACCGTAACGCAGGGAACAAACGTTGCCTGTGCTTAAGCCCGTTTCAATTGAAACCGGCCACGGCGTGCGGCAGATACGGCGCTTCCAGCTGCGCGATCTCGTCCGCTGTCAGCTTCACGCTCAGCGAGGCCACCGCATCTTCGAGGTGCGGCAATTTCGATGCGCCCACGATCGGTGCCGTCACGCCCGCCTTCTGCGCCACCCACGCCATCGCCACCTGGGCTCGCGGGATGCCGCGCGCCGCGGCCAGCGACTTGACCGCTTCCGCCACGCGACGGTCGGCCTCTTCGGTGGCCGCGTACAACTTGCGCGAATAGTCATCGGTGCTTGACCGCTTGCTGGCCTCGTCCCAGTCGCGCGTGAGGCGGCCGCGTGCCAGCGGGCTCCACGGAATCACGCCGACGCCTTCGGCCACGCACAGCGGCAGCATCTCGCGTTCTTCCTCGCGGTACAGCAGGTTCAGGTGGTTCTGCATGGTGACGAAACGGCTCCAGCCGTGGCGGTCCTGCAGGTACAGCGCCTTGGCGAACTGCCAGGCGTGCATCGACGAAGCGCCAAGGTAGCGCACCTTGCCGGACTTGACCACGTCGTGCAGGGCTTCCAGCGTTTCCTCGATCGGGGTGGCATAGTCCCAGCGGTGGATCTGGTACAGGTCGATGTAGTCGGTGCCGAGGCGGCGCAGGCTGGCGTCGACTTCGGTCATGATCGCCTTGCGCGACAGGCCGCCGCGGTTCGGGCCCTTGCCCATCTGGTTGTAGACCTTGGTGGCGATGACCACTTCGTCGCGCCGCGTGAATTCCTTCAGCGCGCGCCCGACGATTTCCTCGCTGGTGCCGTCCGAATAGGAGTTGGCGGTGTCGAAGAAATTGATGCCGAGCTCGACCGCGCGGCGGATGATGGGCCGGCTGTCGTCTTCGTTCAGGGTCCACGGATGGGTGCCGCGCTCGGGCACGCCGAAAGTCATGCAGCCGAGGGCCAGCTGGGAGACCTGCAGGCCGGTATTGCCAAGTCGTTTGTAGTGCATGTTCGCCTCCAAAACGGCTACCTTACCAGAGGCGGCGCGAACCTGCCGGACCCCGCATTGCAGGCGCACGCAAACTGTGCAAGGATGAGCGGTCGCCACCACTGCTCATCCCATGCGCCTCGCTCACGCCGCCTCGTCCGTCCACGCCGATTCGGCGCCACCCGATGCCGGGGCCGTCCGATGAGCGCGGCCGCCGAACCGCAGCCGCCGCGCGCGCCGGGCGGCATGCTCGCCGCCTTCGATGCGCGCCTGATCGACGCCCGCGTACGCACGGTGGCCGGCTGGCGCCGCGGCTGCGCCGAATTCCTGGCCTTCGGCGTCAAGGAAGCGCGCGCCTGCCTGTTCGCGGGGCTGTTCTTCGCGGCGGTGGCGCTGGTGCCGCGCAGCGGCATCCTCGGCCTGCCGCGCTATGACGTGCTGCTGGTGGCGGCGCTGGCGATCCAGGCCTGGATGCTGCGCACCGGACTCGAAACCCGGGACGAGCTGAAGGCGGTGTGCCTGTTCCACGCGGTCGGCTTCGCACTGGAAGCCTTCAAGACGTCGGCCAGCGTGCAGTCATGGAGCTATCCGGATTTCGCCTACACCAAGGTATTGGGCGTGCCGCTGTTTTCCGGCTTCATGTATGCCGCGGTCGGCAGCTACATCATCCAGGCCTGGCGCCTGATGGACCTGCGCATCCGCCATCATCCGCCACACTGGATGGCGGCGCTGGTGGCACTGGCGATCTATGCGAACTTCTTCACCCACCATGCGATCGGCGACTATCGCTGGTATCTGGCGGCCGGCGCGCTCGGGCTGTACGCGCGCACCACGGTGGTGTTCCGGCCGCTCGACCGCGACCGCCGCATGCCGCTGGTGCTGAGCTTCGTGCTGATCGGCTTCTTCATCTGGCTGGCCGAAAACCTCAGCACCTTCTGGGGCTTGTGGCGCTATCCGAACCAGCTGGGCGCGTGGTCAGTGGTGCACGTGAGTAAATGGAGTTCGTGGTCGCTGCTGGTGATCATGACGTTCACGATCGTGGCGAACCTGAAGCACATCAAGGCGCGCATTCACGTGCCCGAGGCTTGAAACAGGGCGCGGCCGGGCGGCCGCGCCCATTACATCGATACGACTTCGAACAGCGGAATACTGGCAAGCGCCATCGCAACAGGCAAGGCGCACAAGACCAGCATCACGCCGATACGCACGCGGCGCGCACGCGTTTTTTGCTCGGCGAAACGGGAAAGACGAAATCCTGGGTCAGAGTTCATGGAAGTCCTTTCATGCATGATGAATAGTCAATCATAATACGAAGCCAACATTTCACGCGACACGGCTGGTTTGGCTTTCACCGTCATCCAGCCCGCCGCTTTCTTTCGCCAAACAACCTGAGAAGAAACCAGAATTTACATGGCGAAAGAATCAGATTACACCTGCTGCGTGCGGAAAACCATGCTCAAGCACAACGAATTTGATTTAGCTCACATTTCGTGTGTTTTCAGCCACTCGCTTATACTAGTGCCATGCGCATACAGCTTTTTTCCGACCTCCACCTCGAACGCTACCCCGATTTCCAACCGCAGATCGCGCCGGACACCGACGTCGTCGTGCTGGCCGGCGACATCGGTTCCTACCAGTCGAACTCGCGCCTGCAGAGCGACGACTTCGGCCTGGCGCGCTTTTCGCCGCTGCGGCCCGGCGCCCCGCGCGCCCGGGTGCTGTACATCCCGGGCAACCACGAATTCGATACGCTGGACTACGACGATGCCCATGCCCGCCTGCGCGCCACCTGCGCCCGGCTCGGCATCGAATGGCTCGACCGCGAAACGGTCGTCATCGGGCCGGTGCGCTTCGTCGGCACCACGCTGTGGGCCGACTTCGACGCGCTGGCCAGCCGCGAGAGCGACATCGGGCGCCAGCTGAAGGCGCGCGAAAAAGCCTTCCGCGCCGCCAACTACTATTTGAGCAAGAACACCACGCTGCAGGGCGGCGTGCCGATGCTGGCCGAAGCCCAGCGTGCGCTGTCGCTGGCGTGCCAGGCGTGGCTGCGCGCCGCGCTGGCAACGCCGTTCGACGGCACCACGGTCGCCGTCACCCATTACGCCCCCAGCCTGCTGAGCGCCGACCCACGCTACGGCCTGACGCCCGGCACCGCCGGCTTCTGCAATGCCCTGGACGAGCTGTTCCCGCAGGCGCAGCTGTGGCTGCACGGGCACCTGCACTGCTTCAACGATTACACGGTCGAAGGCGGCATGGACGGCGGCGGCGAGCGCCGGCCATGGGCGTGCCGGGTGGTGGCCAATCCGCTCGGCTACCTGAGCAAGGGCGAGCAGGAAGGCTTCCGGCCGGGGCTGGTGATCGAAGTCTGAGCCAGGCTGGCTGGCGCACGGTTGACACTCAGCTGCGATCGACCAGCTTCGCGATGCGATCGCCATCGAAGGTGAATTCGGTGCGCCCCTGCAGTTCGAAGGTGGTGCCGGCGCGCGGTCCATCCGGCACGTCGACCGCGAAGCTGGCGCGCCAGGCGATGCCGGCATAGGCGGTATCGCCGTCGAATTCCAGCGACGTCAGGCGCTGCTGGCGCGCCGAGAACATCTGGCGGCCCTGCTCGGCCAGGCTGCGGAAGGCGTCGATGCCGCTGGCCTCGGCGTTGACGGTGTCCCCGCTGACATTCTCGAAGCGCACGTCCGGCGCGAGGACGGCCAGCATGCCGTCGATGTCGAAGGCGTTGTAGGCGGCCAGGTAGCGTTCGATCACGGTCTTGCGGCTTGCGTTGTCCATGGGAGCCCGGGTGAGTGAACAGTCTGTCCACTATATACCTGAGTCCCCCGGACCGCCATACCCCGCATCGCCGCCGCCGTCAGCGCTTGCGCGGGACGATGCCGCGCGTCGAAAAATACTGCTCGATCCGGGCCGGCGCCCCGGCCGGATCGCACAGGGCGACGTAACCGTCCGGGCGCACCAGGTAGGTGGCGTCGCGCGCCAGCCCGGCGTCGTAGCAGGCCTGGCTCCAGGGGTAGACGTGCAGCGCCAGGCCGGCGTCGCGGCACCAGGCGCCCAGGTCGGCGGCGGCTTCGCCATAGACGTGCGCCTGCCAGTCGATCGAGGCCAGCGGCGCGTGGTTGTCGGGGCCGTCGTGGCCGATCCAGGGCAGGCGCTCGCCGCCGCGCACCTCGCCGGCCATGCCCTGGCTCAGCGGGCTGTCGTGGTAATGGATCGCGGTCTGGGAGAGTATGCGGAACATGAATTCGCGCGTCGGCCCGATCGCGTAGGCGGCCGAAGCGAACAGCGGCACGATCCGCGTGCGCATGAAGTCGGCGGCGCCGCCCTGCGCGGTGACGAAGGAAAAGACGCGGTCCGTGGTCTCGACCAGCTTGCGCGCAAAGGCGATGCGCTCGGCTTCGTAACTGTCGAGCAGGGCCTGGGGCGCGCGTCCGCGCAGTACCGCGGCCAGCTTCCAGGCCAGGTTGACGGCGTCGCCGATGCCGGTGTTCATGCCCTGCCCGCCGGCCGGGCTGTGCACGTGGGCGGCGTCGCCCGCCAGGAAGGCGCGTCCACGCCGGTAACGGCCGCTGACGCGGTGGTGCACGCGGTAGGTCGAGAACCAGTTCACCTTGCGCACCTGCAGGCCCAGGCTGGCGATGGCATGCTGGCGCACGTCCTCGAACTCCAGCGCGCGCTCGCTCTCGCGGTCAATGCGGACGGCGCCGATCAGGCGTCCGAGCCCGGTTTTCGTGTACGCCAGCAGGATCACGAAATCGGCGTGTTCGAGCGACAGGTGGATCTCGCCGTCGGCCGCAGGCCCCTCGCACTCGACGTCGGCCACGTAGAACACCTGGTCGTAGGTGCCGCCCTCGAAGCCGGCGCCGATCTGGTGGCGCACCACCGAATGGGCGCCGTCGCAGCCGGCCAGCCAGCCTGCCGTGCAGGTGTGCTCGCCGGCGGGGCCGCGCAGGCGCGCATGGACGGCGCTGCCCACCTCCTCGAAGCCGAGCAGCTCGGTGCGGTGCTCGACGCGCACGCCGGCCGCCTCCAGGTGGCGGATCAGGAGCCGTTCATGGCGATCCTGGGGGTAGATCAACACGAAGGGAAACGGCGTCAGTCTGGTGCCGGCATCGCCGAAATCGAGACGGGCGCGGTGGCGCCCCCTGGCCCAGACATTGATGGCCGGATTGCGCAGGCCGGATTCGACCACTTCGCGGTCCAGGTCGAGCTGGCGGTACAGTTCGAGCGTGCGCGCCTGTACCGCCATCGCCCGCGAGGTCGCGCCCGGGCCGTCGCCCTTGTCGACGATGCGCACCCGGATGCCCAGCCGGGTCAGCCACAAGGCCAGCACCAGGCCGGTCGGACCGGCGCCGGCGATCAGCACTTCGGTATCGTCCATCTGCCCCTCCGCAACAATGACCGCTTTATTGTTTTGACAATTTCATGCGTCAAGGGTTCGCATATCTCCGTCGCACCGCAGAGAAACAGTGCGTTACAACCACCTATGTACAATAAGACTGTCGGGCCTGCAAGGCTACGCTTGCGGTCCCTTAACCAGGATGGAGAAACGACGTGAAGATAGCGTGTATTGCATGGGGCTCGCTGATCTGGGAACCCCGCGAACTGAAACTGGCGTCCGAATGGCGCCCCGACGGCCCCCTGCTGCCGCTGGAATTCGTGCGCGACAGCGACGACAGCGACGAACTCGCCATTGTCATGCACGAGGCCGCGCCGCCGATGCCGACCTACTGGGCGCTGCTGGACACGAGCGAGCTCGCCACCGCGCGCGAAATGCTGCGCCAGCGCGAGAAGATCCGTTCCGAAGATCCGCAATGCGTGGGCAGCATCCCGAACCCCTGCGGTCCCGAAGACCCGCGCGTGGCCGAATGGCTGCGCGCCCACGAACTCGACGCCGCGGTCTGGACCGCCCTGCCGGCCAAGTTTGCCAAGGTCACCGAACGCGCACCGAGCGCCCACGAAGCCGTCGCCTTCCTGGCCGCCCTGGAGGGCGAACAGCGCCGGAAAGCCCATGAATACGTGCGCAAGGTACCGCCCGAGATCAGCACGCTGTACCGCAAGCTCTTCGAAGAGAAGCTGGGCCTGACGCCCGAAGCCTGAACGACCGGGCCGGCCCGGTTCATATCTCCACGCGCAGCTGCTGCAACAGGCGGCGCGCATCTTCTGCCTGCGCAAAGCGCATGTCGCCGGCCGCCAGTGCCTCCAGTTCCTTCCTGGCCGCATCGCGCTCGCCCGCCTTGTACAGTGCCGCCGCCAGGTGGTAACGGATGTCGCGCGCCTTCGGCGCCAGCGCGTGCGCCTTTTGCAGCATCGGCACGGCGCGCGCGATGTCGCCGCGGCCGACCAGGATCCAGGCCAGCGTATCCATCACGTCGGGCCGCTCGCCGGCGCGCTGCAGCGCGGCCTCGGCGGTGGGCAAGGCGCGCGCATCGTCGAGCGCCTGGTAGGCCAGCGCCAGGTTGTTCAGCACCACGGGATTCTGCGGCGCCAGCTTGTGCACCGCCTCCAGCTGCGCCGCCGCCTGGCGGAACTGGCCGTCGGCCAGCCAGGTCTGGGCGCGGTAGGCCAGCGTGCGCGCGTCGTTCGGATGCGCCGCCAGCCAGCCGTCCAGGCGCCGCGCGGCATCGGGCTTGCGGCCGGCCAGGCGCAAGGCGTTGTCGGCCTTGATCAGCAGCTCGTTGCCGGGACGCAGGCCGAAGGCGCGCTCGTAGGCAGCCAGCGCCGCCGCCGGCTGGCGCTTGGCCATCAGCACGTCGCCCTCGAGCTGCCAGCCGGCCGCGCCTTCCGGATGCAGGCGCTGCATGCGCCCGGCGATGATGAGGGCCAGGTCGGGCGAGCCCTTGCGCACGTACAGCCCGGCCAGTTCGACCTGGGCAGACGGGAAGTCGGGCTGCATTGCCAGCACCCCTTTCAACGCGTCCTCGGCCTGCACCGGATTGTTCAGCACCAGGTGCAGCGCCGCCACCTGCATCAGCACCTGGGCCGAGCGCGGCAGCGCCACCGCCAGGGTCTGGTAGGTGGCCAGCGCCTCCTTCATCATCCCGTTGGCCAGCTGGCTCTTGGCCAGCAGGTCGAGCAGGTCGGCGTTTTCGGGATGCGCGACCTGCAGCTTGCGCGCCAGGTTCAAGGCCTTGTCGGGCGCGTCGGTGCGCAGGTACTGGGCGATCAGGTTGACCGCCGGGCCGAGCGCGGCCGGGTCGACGGCGGCTGCCGCCTGCAGCCAGCGCGTCGCATCGATCTGCTTGCCCTCGCCCGCGGCCAGCGTGGCCAGCGCCGACATCGCCTGCACGCTGTCCTTGTTGTGGTCGAGGAAAGCCTGCAGCGCCCGGTACGCGGCCTGCGGGTCTTTCGCGTCCAGGCCCAGCTGCGCCAGGCCAGCCGCCGCAGGATAATGGGCCGGGTCGAGCACCAGCGCGCGCTCGAAGGCGGCACGTGCCGCCTTGCCGCCCTTGCGCGCGCTGGCCACCTGGCCGAGCAGTTCGAAGGCGACCGCGCTGTCGGGACGGGCGCGCTGCAGCGCCGCGGCGGCGGCCTGCGCGGCATCGACGTGGCCGAGCTGCAGTTCGGTGCGCACCAGCGCCTGGGCCGCCTCGATCGAGCGCGGTCCGAGCGCGGTGGCGGCCTGCAGTTCGCGCACTGCCTGCGCTGTGTCGCCCTTGTTCAGGCGGCTCAGGCCGAGCGAGGTGCGCAGTTCGGCCGAATCCGGGTCGAGCGCGCTGGCCTGGGCGAACAGGTCGGCGGCACTGCCGAAGCGGTGCGTCTGCATGTTGGAATCGCCGGCGATCGCCAGCAGCTGGACGTCGGCGCCCTCGACCTTCAGCGCCGGCGCCAGGATCCCCAGCGCTTCCTCGCCGTGACCGGTGCCGAGCAGCGCCGATGCCAGCATCTTGCGCGCCTGGACGTTGTCCGGATGGCGTTCGAGGTAATGGCGAAAATGGTGTTCGGCCAGGTAGTTCGAACCCAGCTTCAGGCTCACCGCGCCGGCCAGCAGCACGCTCGGCATGTGCTCGGGCGCCGCCTTCAGCAGTTTATGCAGCGAATCGCGCGCCGCCGGGTAGCGCCCGCGGTTGTAGTCGAGCAGCGCCTGGGTGTACACCGCCAGCAGGCTGCCGGGCGCGATCTTGAAGGCCGTATCCAGCTCGGCCTGGGCCATGTCGTAGCGCTGCAGCCCGATCGCCAGGTAGGCTTTTTCCACGTGCGCCGAGCGGTGCTGGGGCGCCAGCCTGATGACCTTGTCGTAGACGTCGAAGGCTTGCTCGTGCTTGCCCTCGGCGCGCAGCAGGTCGGCCTGGAACATCAGGCCTTCCTGGCTCGCCGGCGCGCTCTGCAGCACCTGGCCGGCGTAGCGGTGGGCAGCGGCGGCATCGCCGTCCAGGTAAGCTATCCTGCCGAGGCCGATCAGGGCCGCCGCACTGCGTGGCGACGCTTTCAGCGCCTGCGCGAACAGGGCACGGGCCTGCTCGCGTTCGCCCAGCGCCAGGCGCGCGTCCGCACGCACCGGCAGCAGGTCATGCAGCGCGGCGTCGCGTTGGCCGTCGACCTCGTCGAGCGCCTTGCGGAATTCGCCGCGCATCACCAGCGCCCGGCCCAGCGCCGCCAGCGCCTGCTCGCGCACGTAGCCGTCCTTCAGCGCCAGCCGCGCTTCCTTTTCGGCGGCCAGCGCGTCGCCGGTGTCGAGGTAGGTCATGGCCAGCAGGTAGCGCGTATCGCCGTTGCCCCGCTCGGCGCTGACGGCGTTCTTGAGCACGATCAGGGCCGATGCGTAATCGCCTTTCTGGCGCAGTTGCTGCGCCTGCGCGCGCAGCTCGCTGCCGGACTGGCTGCTGCAGGCGGCGAGCGCCGCAACCAGGACCAGGGGGACCAGACGCGTGCGGGAAAAGCGGGAAATCGACATGGCCGGTACGCTCGTGATGGATATCAATATGTCATTGTCATCTGATATCTATCCAGCAGGCAAGCAAAATTGCCTGTTGTCGAAAATCCTTACAGCAGAGTTCGAGTATGTGCAACGTGTTTGCGCAAATAACTGATTTACAAGCCATGTTTATTCGTGGCATGATTCATGCTGTAGACAAGAAAACAACAACTGTCGGGAGAGTCCGTGGACAACGCAATCAAGATGATCGGTGGCGCCCTGCTCGCGTCGATGCTGGCCGCGGGCCACGCCCTGGCCGGCGGCATCAGCGACACCGGCGTCAACGCCTACTGGGGTTCGGACGACCACAACTACGGCGACGTCATCGGCGGCAGCGTCTACGACATCCAGGGCGCGACCATTACCCGCGCCGGCAGCGTGCTGACCATCGCCATTGCGACCAACTTCGCCGGCCACGCCGGCATCGACGCGAACATCGTCCCCAAAGGCATCGGCTACGGCGACCTGTTCCTGGCCGACACCTGGAAAGCCGCCGGCACCGACAGCCACCACGAAAACGACAATTCGACCACCGGCACCGTGTGGGACTACGGCCTGGCGCTCAACAACCGCTACAGCAATACCGGCGGCAGCTTCACGCTGTACAAGCTGAACGGCACCACGAATGCATCCAACATCACCAATTCCGACTCGTTCATGAATTGTTACTGGGGCACGAGCTGCGTCTACCGCGACGGCCAGGAAACCGCGGTCAGGACGACGTCGTCGACGGTCAAGAACACCGGCGTGACCGGCACCTGGACCGTGACCGCCAACCAGCAGCTCACCTTCGTCATCGACCTGGCCGGCACCGAACTGCTGAACTACACCTCGTTCGCGATGCACTGGGGCGAGACCTGCCAGAACGACGTCATCGAGGGCATCACCAGTGCCAACACGGCGATACCGTTGCCGGGCAGCGCGGCGCTGGTGTTCCTGGGCCTGGGGGCGCTGGGACTGGCGCGCCGGCGGCGCGTGGTTGCCTGAGCAGATGCGGTCGCCGGCCGCTCAAGCCGGCAATTCCAGCCGGCGCGCCCCATACATGCGGCACTCCGCCGCCAGCGCCAGCAGATTCGGATCGCGCTCGCGCGTGCGCGGCAGCAGCAGCGTGACGGTCTGGTGCGAGGCATAGCGCCCGTCCAGCGGCAACAGATCCACCCGTGCGCTGAAACCGGCGATCCGGCCCGGCAGCAGGCTGTAGCCCATGCCGCCGCCGACCAGGTTGATCAGCGAGAAGATGTCGCCCACGCGCAGCACGGTTTCCGGCACATAGCCGGCCTGGCGGAACGCATGCTCGAAGCTGTGCGAGGTGACGAAGCCGTCGCCGAGGGTAACGAATTTTTCATCCTTCAGCGCCCGCAAATCGACCGCGCCCTGGCCCGCATACGGCGAGCCGAGCGGCGCCGCCAGGTAGACCTCGTCCTCGAACAGCGGTACCGCCAGCAGTTGCGGGTCTTCGGGCGCGCCCTGCAGACCGATCACGATGGCGTCCAGCCGCCCTTCGTCCAGGCTGCGCAGCAATTCCTGGTTGGAGCCGAGCGTCAGGTCGATCTGCAGTTCCGGGCGGCGCAATTTCAGGCCCATCAGCAGCTGCGGGATGCAGCGCAATGTCAGCGAGTACAGCGAGCCGATCTTGAGCCGGGTGCCGGCGAACCCGGCCATCTCGCGCACCTTGCGGATGCCCTCCTCGGTTTCGCCGACGGCGCGCTGGGCGTGCTTGGCAAAGGCGAAGGCGGCAGGCAGCGGCGCCAGGTTGCGGCCTTCGCGCCGGAACAGCGGACAGCGCAGACCTTCTTCCAGCGTGTGCAGGGCGCGGTGCACGCTGACCGTGCTCTGGCCGAGTTCTTCTGCCACCCGCGACAGGCTGTGCAGGCGCATGAAGGCCAGGAACACTTCCAGTTTCTTTAACGTAACTTCTTCATCGATCATCGCGGTATCACTCGGGCCGGCACCCCGGCAGCTTACTCCAATCGTTAACCTCAGGGTAAACAATCGGCGGTCGCGTTGATTGAAGCGCCCGGTCGGCCTTCCTATGCTTGGATCAAACGCACCATACAAGGGAGACAACATGGAACGCAAACGCTGGGACACGCGGCGCCAGGAAAAGCAGCGCCGCATCGACGCCGTACGCCACCTGGCCGAGGGCCCGGTGATCCCGACAGGGCGCATGGTCGAAGCGCTGGAACAGCTGGTGGTCAGCGGCGACCGCGTGGTCCTGGAAGGGAACAACCAGAAGCAGGCCGACTTTTTGGCGCGCTCGCTGGTGCAGGTCGATTCCGGCCGCGTGAACGGCCTGCACATGATCCAGCCCAGCGTCAGCCTGCCCGAGCACCTCGACCTGTTCGAGCGCGGCATCGCCAACAAGCTCGATTTCGCCTATGCCGGCGCGCAGAGCCTGCGCATCTCGCAGTTCCTGCAGGAAGGCACGCTGCAGGTCGGCGCCCTGCACACCTATATCGAACTGTATGCCCGCCTGTACGTCGACCTGGCGCCCAACGTGGTGATGGTGGCCGGCTACAAGGCCGACCGCGCCGGCAACCTGTACACCGGCCCCAGCACCGAAGACACGCCGGCACTGGTCGAAGCCGCCGCCTTCCGCGATGGCATCGTGATCGCCCAGGTCAACGAGATCGTCGACGACCCGAAAGACCTGCCGCGGGTCGACATTCCCGGTTCCTGGATCGACTTCGTGGTCAAGGCCGACAAACCCTTCTATATCGAGCCGCTGTTCACGCGCGACCCGCGCCTCATCAAGCCGGTACACATCCTGATGGCGATGATGGCGATCCGCGGCGTCTACGAACGCCACCAGGTGCAGTCGCTGAACCACGGCATCGGCTTCAACACGGCGGCGATCGAACTGCTGCTGCCGACCTACGGCGAGCAGCTCGGCCTGAAGGGCAAGATCTGCCGCAACTGGACCCTGAACCCGCACCCGACCCTGATCCCGGCGATCGAATCGGGCTGGGTGGAGAGCGTGCACTGCTTCGGCGCCGAACTCGGCATGGAAGCCTATACCGCCGCCCGCCCCGACATTTTCTTTACCGGCCGCGACGGCTCGATGCGCTCGAACCGCGCCTTCTGCCAGCTGGCCGGCCAGTATGCGGTCGATCTGTTCATCGGCTCGACGCTGCAGATGGATGGCCTCGGCAATTCGTCGACCGTGACCCACGGCCGCCTGACCGGCTTCGGCGGCGCACCCAACATGGGCCACGATCCGCACGGCCGCCGCCATCCGACGCCGGCCTGGCTCGACCTCGTGGAGGGAGACGATCCGCTCCAGCGCGGCAAGAAGCTGGTGGTGCAGATGGTCGAGACCTTCCAGGACGGCAGCGCGCCGACCATCGTCGAATCGCTCGATGCGGTGGAGGTCGGTCGCAAGTCGGGCATGCCGCTGGCGCCGGTGATGATCTACGGCGACGACGTCACCCACGTGCTGACCGAGGAAGGCATCGCCTATCTATATAAGGCGCGCTCGCTGGAAGAGCGCAAGGCGATGCTGGCGGCGGTGGCCGGCATCACGCCGATCGGCTTGCGCCACGATCCGAAACAGACCGCGCGCATGCGCGAACAGGGCCTGATCGCGCTGCCCGAGGACATCGGCGTGCAGCGTGCCCAGGCCACGCGCTCGCTGCTGGCGGCCAAGAGCATCGCGGAACTGGTCGACTGGTCGGATGGCCTGTACCAGCCGCCGGCCAAATTCAGGAGCTGGTGATGACGGCGCTGAATCCCCTCCACCACGCGGCGCGCGGCGGCTTGCTGGCGGCACGGCTTGCCGGCCTGGCCGTGGACGCCCTGGTCGACGAAGCCATGCTGACCCCGAAACCCGGCCTGGTCGACATGCGCGGCAGCGGCGCCCACAGCGACCTGACCTGGCTGCTGATGTGCCGCTCGGCCTGCGCATTGGGCCCGAGCCTCCTGCGCATGGCCGAAGCCGGCGCAAACATCCACGACGAGGCCCTGCTGCGGCGGCGCATCGGCGCCATCGGCCGCGATGCCGAAGCCGCGATGATGGCGGCGACCGGCGGCGTCAATACCCACCGCGGCGCGATCTGGGCGCTCGGCCTGCTGGTCACTGCCGCCGCCCGCAGCAGTGAAACGGACGCCGCCGCCATCGCCGCTCACGCCGGCCGGCTGGCCCGCATCGACGATCCGGGCGCCCCGGCCTGCACCGGCAACAAGGGCGAACTGGCCTGCCGTACCCACGGCGTCGGCGGCGCCCGCGGCCAGGCCCGCGCCGGCTTCCCGGCCGTCGTGCACGCCGCGCTGCCGATGCTGCGCCTGTCGCGCGAACGCGGCGACGGCGAACCGCAGGCGCGCGTGAATGCATTGCTGGCGGTGATGGCGGCATTGGACGACACCTGCCTGCTGGCGCGCGGCGGCCGCCGTGCGCTGCTCGCCACCCAGTCCGGGGCGCGCCGCGTGCTGGGGTTTGAAGGGATCGCCACCCCGCACGGCCGCGTGGCATTGCGCGCCCTGGAAACGCGCATGCGCCGCCTGCACGTATCGCCCGGCGGCGCGGCCGACCTGCTGGCGGCGGCGCTGCTGCTCGACAGGATAGAGCGGACCTAGATCAGAGGAGACGACAATGGAAAAACTGGAATACACCTTCGCCGCCGGGCAGCCGGCGCAGGGGCGCACCGTGACCGGCGTGGTCGCATCGGGCGACCTCGAAGTGCTGCTCGAACCGGGGCAGGACGGCACCACGACGGTGGCCGTGCAGACCTCGGTCGACGGCTACGGCGGCAACTGGACCGCGCTGCTGGAACGCGTCCTCGGTCCCGGCACGCTGCCGGCCGCCCGCATCGAGATCAACGACAACGGCGCCACGCCGGGCGTGGTGCGCATGCGCATCGAACAGGCTTTCGAGGAGCTCAGGAGCGCGGGGAAACCATCATGACCGACATCGACAAATTCCTGAAGCGCGACAGCTTCATCGAGCGCAATGCGCGCAGCCGCGCGCGAGCCCTGCTCGACCCCGGCACCATGCGCGAGGTGGCCGGGCCGTTCGAACGACTGTACTCCCCCTGGCTCGCCATGCAGCACCTCGTGACCCAGGCCGACGACGGCGTGGTGGTCGCCAAGGGCCGGCTCGACGGCGCACCCACCGTGGTGCTGGCCATCGAAGGCGGCTTCCAGGGCGGCAGCATGGGAGAAATCGGCGCCGCCAAGATCGCAGGCAGCCTGGAACTGGCGGCACGCGACAACCGGCACGGCATTCCGACGCAGGCCGTGATCCTGTTCGAGACCGGCGGCGTGCGCCTGCAGGAAGCGAATCTCGGCCTCGCCGGCATCGCCGAGATCCAGGCGGCCATCGTCGATCTGCGCCGCTACCGTCCGGTGATCGGCGTCAGCGCCGGCACCGTGGGCTGCTACGGCGGCATGTCGATCGCGGCCGGCCTGTGCTCGTATCTCGTGCTGACGCGCGAGGCGCGCCTGGGACTGAACGGCCCTCAGGTGATCGAGCAGGAAGCCGGCGTGGCCGAATTCGATGCCCGCAACCGCGCGCTGATCTGGGGCCTGACCGGCGGCGAGCAGCGCGCCGCCACCGGCCTCGCCGATGCCTGCGTGGATGATGACAGCGCCGCGATCCGCGCCGAAGTGGCGCGCCTGTTCGCGCGCGGCGTGCCGGAACGCCACCGCAGCGAGCGCGCGGCGGAGTATCTGGCGGCGCTGGCGCAGGCCGACACCGCGGTCCAGCCGGCAGCGGCCGACGTCCGCGCCGTCTATACGAAAGGAGAAGCATGATGGAACAGCTGCAAACGACGCGCGGTGCCATGTGGCTGCGCCTGCTCACCGGCGGCGCCCCGACGCTGCACGACTGGCCTTCGGTCCAGGTCTGCGATGCCCCCCTGGCCGGCCAGCCGGCGCGCTGGATCGCCGTGGTGCCCGATCCCGGCAACCGCTTCCCGCGCGCCCGCAACGGCGAGGTCGGCCTGGTCGAAGGCTGGCAGCTGGCGCAGGCGGTGCAGGAAACCATCGAACAAGACCGCGACGCTGCCGTCAAACGGCCGATCGTCGCCGTGATCGACGTGCCGAGCCAGGCGTATGGCCGGCGCGAGGAAGCCTACGGCATCCACCAGGCGCTGGCCGGTGCCGCCGGCGCCTATGCCCAGGCGCGCCTGGCCGGCCATCCGGTGATCGGCCTGATCGTCGGCCTGGCGATGTCCGGCGCCTTCCTCGCACACGGCTACCAGGCCAACCGGCTGATCGCGCTGGACGATCCCGGCGTGATGGTGCACGCGATGGGCAAGGCCTCGGCCGCCCGCGTCACGCTGCGTACCGTGGAGGCGCTGGAAAAACTGGCGGAGAAGGTGCCGCCAATGGCTTACGACATCAAGAACTACGCCTCGCTCGGCCTGCTGTGGAAGGTGCTGCAGCTGACCAACCCGGCACTGCCGGACGAGCAGGACCTGGCACTGCTGCATGGCACGCTCGAAGCGGCGCTGGCCGATATCCTGGACGATTTCGAGCGCGGCCTGGCAAAACGGCTGGAAGCCCCGCACCGCTCGGCCTCGCGCCGGGTCCGCGCACTCCTCGAGACGCAATGGGAGGCCGCCGACTGACGACCCGACACCGCCTTTGAACCAAACCACGACGATTCGACAGGCAGCGCCAATCAACAAGAGCACAACGCCGGCGCACACTTTTTTGCTGGACGAAGAGGAGACCCTCATGATTATCTACGGAACCGCACTGCTGGCCGTGTGCCACCTGCTCGGCATCTTCCTGGGCGATTTGCTCGGGGCGCTGCTGGGTGCCAAAACCAACGTGGGCGGGGTCGGCATCGCCATGATCCTGCTGATCTGCGCGAGGCTCTACATGCACAAACGCGGCCTGATGCCCGAGCACACCGAACTGGGCGTCGCCTTCTGGGGCGCGATGTACATCCCGGTAGTGGTGGCGATGGCCGCCAGCCAGAACGTGGTGGCGGCCCTGCGCGGCGGCCCGGTCGCCCTGATCGCGGCATTCGCCAGCGTCGCGGCCTGCGCCTGCTGCATCGCACTGCTCAACCACAGCGAACGTCCGGCCACTGCAGTCGAAGGGGCCGACGCCGACACCGAACCGGGCATCGACCCGCGCCACGCCTGAAGGAGACGATCATGCTCGAACTGCTCGAAAAAACCGCGAAACACAATGGCCTGGTCACGGCCTTCGCCCTGGTCGGCCTGGTGATGCTGGTGTCGATGTTCCTGTCGAAGAAACTCACGTTCGGCCGCGTGCACGGCTCGGCCATCGCGATCCTGATCGGTCTCGGCCTGGCCTACTGGGGCGGCATCCAGACCGGCGGCAAGCAGGGCCTGGCCGACGTCTCGCTGTTCGCCGGCGTCGGCCTGATGGGCGGCGCCATGCTGCGCGACTTCGCCATCGTCGCCACCGCCTTCGAAGTGCAGGTGGTGGAAGCACGCAAGGCCGGCCTGATCGGCGTGGTGGCGCTCCTGCTCGGCACCTTCCTGCCCTTCATCGTCGGCGCCAGCGTGGCCTGGGCCTTCGGCTACCGCGACGCGGTCAGCATCACCACCATCGGCGCCGGTGCCGTCACCTACATCGTCGGCCCGGTAACGGGCGCGGCGATCGGCGCCAGCTCCGAAGTGATCGCCCTCAGCATCGCCACCGGCCTGGTCAAGGCGATCATCGTGATGGTCGGCACGCCGATGGCGGCGCGCTTCCTGCGCCTGCGCACGCCGCGCTCGGCGATGGTGTTCGGCGGCCTGGCCGGCACCGTCAGCGGCGTCTCGGCCGGCCTGGCCGCCACCGACCGCCGCCTGGTGCCCTACGGTGCGCTGGTCGCGACCTTCCACACCGGCCTCGGCTGCCTGCTCGGACCGTCGCTGCTGTTCTTCGCGACGCGCTCGCTGGTGGCGTGAAGTGATCACGGCCATGAACGCGCCCTACCGCCCGCACGACCTGCTGTTCGCACGCACGCCGGGCGGCTTCGTGGCGGCCGGTGAACCTGCGGACCGGCCGGACTGGCTGGACGACGGCGGCTGGCTGGGGCGCGCGCCGCTGGTGGTACGGCGCGACACCGGCGGCGCCGGCGGCATCCCGGTCGGCGCACGCGGACCGCTTCGCAAGCAGCGCTGCGCCGGCTGGCTGGCGGCGGACGCGGTTGCCCGCTGCGTCACGCCTGAACGGCTGGCCGCGGCCGTCGTCAAGGGCCCGGCACTCGACCTGCGCGTGGCAGCCGACAAGCTGCCCTGCATCGCCGCCCTGCTCGTACTGGCGCCGAAGCTGCAGGCGCTGGGCCTGGACTGGGGTCCGGCCGGCGGGGCCGGCTTCTGGCTCGCGAGCGGCCTGCCGGTGCTGCGCCCGGACAGCGACCTCGATCTGCTGGTGCGCGCGCCGCAGCCGCCGGCGGCGCCGGTGATCGAGGCCCTGGCGGCGCTGCAGGACAAGGCCGCCTGCCGCATCGACATCCAGCTCGACACCGGCCACGGCGGCTTCGCCCTCGGCGAATACCTGCGCGAAACCCTGCGCGGCGGCCGCGTGCTGCTGAAGACCGCGGCCGGTCGGCTGCTGGTGGCCGATCCCTGGCAGATACGGGCGGCCGCATGAGCGTCCTGTTCACCTTCCCCGGCCAGGGCACGCAAAAGCCGGGCATGCTGCACGCGCTGCCCTCGCATCCCGACACCGTGCGTACGCTGGACGAAGCCTCGAACGCACTGGGCCGGGACATCCGCCTGCTGGACACGGAAGCCGCACTGCGCTCGACGGTGGCCGTGCAACTGTGCCTGCTGGCGGCCGGCGTCGCCATGGCGCGCGTGCTGGCGGCGCACGGGGCGCAGGCGCAGATGGTCGCCGGCCTCTCGATCGGCGCCTGGCCGGCGGCCGTCACGGCCGGCGTGCTGGAGTTCGCGGATGCGGTGCGCCTGGTCGAGCTGCGCGCACGCCTGATGGAAGACGCCTATCCGTCGGGCTACGGCATGACCGCCATCGGCGGCCTGACGCGCCAGCAGCTGGAACCGCTGGTAAAGCAGGTGCATGGCAGCGCAAGCCCGGTCTACCTGGCCAACCTGAACGCGCCGCGCCAGATCGTCATTGCCGGGCAGGACGCCGCCATGGAAGCCGTCGCCGCACTGGCGCTGCAACTGGGCGCCCAGCGCGCCGAACGGCTGGCCGTGGCCGTGCCCTCGCACTGCGAACTGTTCGACGACCAGGCGCGCACGCTGGCCTGTGCGATGGACCAAATCGCGCTGCAAAGGCCGCGCATCACTTATATCAGCAGCAGCGCCGCGCGCGCCCTGTTCGACGCAAGCCGCATCGGCACCGATCTGGCTGCCAACATGGCGCATCCGGTGCTGTGGGCCGACACCGTGCGCCACGCATGGGAGCGCGGCGCGCGGCTGGCCCTCGAAATGCCGAGCGGCTCGGTCCTGACCAGATTGACTGCGCCGGAATTCCCGGATGGGGTGGCGCTCAGCTGCGAGGGTGCGCGCCTGGACAGCCTGGTGAGCACGGTCCTGGATTATTGAGCGACCTGCCCAGCACTTCGCTCACCGCCTGCACCACGGCTTCCGGCTTCGTAGGTTGATGGCGGCGGCTGGCCGCAAAGCCGACCGCGAACGCTATCGGAAACTCACACCGCGGCCTTGCGTGCCCGTTCGGCACCGGCCAGCAGCGCCATCACGTCGTCGCCCTGGATCGGCTTGACCACGTGGCGGTCGAAGCCGGCCGCCAGCGCCTTTTCCTTGTCCTGGGCCTGTCCGTAGCCGCTGAGCGCGACCAGCGGCAGGTCGGCCAGCCCCGGGATCGCGCGCAGGCGCGCGGCCAGCTCGTAGCCGTCGAACTCGGGCAGCCCGATGTCGAGCACGCACAGGTCGGGACGGGCCCGGGTCTCGTCCTCCAGCCAGCCCAGCGCCTCGCTCGGGGTGTGCAGGACGTCGGCGCGGTGGCCGAGCGCTTCGATGAACATCGCCAGGATCTGGGCGGCGTCGACATTGTCGTCGACGATCAGCACGCGCAGCGGCGGCGCCTCATGCGCCACCCCGGGCGCCACCTCGGGTGCGCCGGCCGGCGGCGCTTCGGAGCCGGGCCGGCGCTGCAGGCGCGGCAGCGTCACGCTGAAGCGGCTCCCCTGCCCCGGTCCGTCGCTGGCGGCGGCGATGCGGCCGCCGTGCAGTTCGACCAGGCTGCGCGCCAGCGCCAGCCCGATCCCGAGCCCGCCCTGCGAGCGGTCGGCGCTGCGCTCGCCCTGCGAAAACAGTTCGAAGGCGCGGGCCAGCAAATGTGCCGACATGCCGATGCCATCGTCCGCCACCTCGATCTCGACCTCATCCGCGCGCACGGCCACGCGCACGTCGATGCGGCCGCCGTCGGGCGTGTACTTGGCGGCGTTGCCGAGCAGGTTGGCAAACACCTGCACCAGGCGCTTGCGGTCGCCGCTGACCAGCACGGCGTCGGCCGGCAGTACATTGTCCGGGAAATGCAGCGCGAGCGCATGGCCCCTGGCTTCCACCAGCGGCCGCACCTGCTCGACCGCCTCGGCCACGAGAGCGCCAATGGCGGCCGGGGCCCGGTTCAGCGTCACCTGGCCGCGCGTCACGCGCGATACGTCCAGCAGGTCGTCGATCAGGCCCGTCATGTGGCTGGCCTGGCGCGCGATCACCGCCGTGACTTCGCGCAGCCGCGCCGGATCCGGCTTGCCGATGGTGAGGAAGTCGGCCGCCGCCGCGATCGGCGCCAGCGGGTTGCGCAGTTCGTGCGCCAGCATCGCCAGGAATTCGTCCTTGCGCTGGTCGGCTTCGCGCAGCGCCTGCTGGGCCTCGCGGATCGGCGTGATGTCGACCACGTAGGCGATGCCCTCGCCGTTGTTGTCCAGCGCGCAGTCGTCCACCATCGTTGCACCCATCTGCACGCTGACCCGGCTGCCGTCCTTGCGGTAGTACTCCTTGATATGGTTGTCCATGCGCCCGGTCGCGCGCAGCTGCGCCATCACGCGCCCGTTGGACTCGACCCATTCCGGCGGCGTGAGCAGGCTGGAGGACAGGCGCCCGTCTTCGACATCGGCGCGGGTGTAGCCGAGCATGTCGAGGAAGGACTGGTTGGCATCGATGATGCTGCCGTCCAGGCGGTAACGCAGGATGCCGATCACGTTCGACTCGGCCAGGCGCCGGAATCGGGTTTCGCTGGCGCGCAGGGCATCCTCGATCTCCTGCTGGCGCGTGATGTCGAGCACGATGCCCGGCATCCAGGCCGGCTGGCCGGCCTCGTCGTAGCTCAGCTTGGCACGCGCCAGCACGTGGCGCCAGCCGCCGTCCGCCGCACGCACCCGGTAGTGCTCCTCGAACGGCGCGCCGCTGGCGATGGTCGCTTCGATCGCCTTGCGCGTGCGTTGCAGGTCGTCAGGGTGGACCGCATCCAGGTACTGGGCGAGCGAGCCGCCGACCGCGGCGGCGTCGGTGGCGCCGAAGATCGCCGCCAGGTTGCGGTCGGCGTACAGGCGGTCGGCGCGGATGTCGTAGGTCCAGGTGCCGATGTCGGCCGCCACCAGCGCGGCGTCCTGGCGCAGGCGCGCATCGTGCAGCGCCGCCTGGGTCGCCTTCTGCTCGTGGATTTCGGTGCAGGTGCCGAGCCAGCGCACGATGCGGCCGGCGCCGTCGCGCACCGGCAGCGCGCGCCCCAGCGTCCAGCGGTATTCGCCGCCGGCGTGGCGCAGGCGGTATTCGATTTCATACGGCACTCCGGTCGCCAGCGAATGGCGCCACACCTCCCAGCTGCGCGCCTGGTCGTCCGGGTGCACGATCTCGCTCCAGCGCTCGCCATCCGTCTCGCCCGGCGTCACGCCCGTGAACTCGTACCAGCGCCGGCTGAAATAATCGTGGCGGCCGTCGGGCAGCGCCGACCAGACCATCTGCGGAATCGCCTCGGCGATGGCGCGGAACTGCGGATCGCGCCCGTCGACCGCAACGCTGTGCCCCAGCATGCAGCTGAAGCCGCAGACCGTGCCGTCGAGATCGCGCAGCGGCGCCAGCGCCAGCCCGGCATCCATGCCCGGCGGGTCGACCTGCAAGGCGCTGCCGGCCAGCACCTGGGCCAGCACCGGCTGCAGCGCCTCCCACACGGCCGGCCAGCCCTGCGCCAGCGTCTGGCCGAGCGCCTGCGGATGGCGCCCGGCGAGATGCGGCAGGCAGGCGTCGTTGTACAGCAGCCGCTGTTCCGGCCCCCAGGCCAGGAAGCACGGGCTGCCGCTGTCGAGCAGGAAGCGCGCGGCGTAACCCAGGGCGGGCGGCCACGTCGCCATCGCTCCCAGCGGGCAGGCGCCGCCGCGCAGCGCGCGTTCGACGATGCCGTTGGAAGAAGTGCTGGTGGGCCGGTAGGGATCTGTCATGGGGTCGGAATAAGGCGCAGCAAATGAGGCGGAACGTGGATTTTAACGTTTACTTGAGGAAATGAGCGCGACGGCAGAAATCATGCGACCTCATCAATTCCATCAATTGTATGCCTTATTTCCTGTTTGAAATATCATTTCGTCAAATCAAGGTAATAGAAAAGACACGGGCCCGGCATGCATTGCACGCCGGGCCCGCCTGTTCAACGCCTGTCTGCCTGGCTTACACAGGCATCGGCAGCTTCGCCAGCAGCTTGTCGAGCGTGACCGGATACTCGCGCACGCGCACGCCGGTGGCGTTGTAGACCGCGTTCGCCACCGCCGCCGCCACACCGCAGATACCCAGCTCGCCCACGCCCTTGGCCTTCATCGGCGAGCTGGCCGGATCGGTCTCGTCGAGGAACACCACTTCCTGGTGCGGGATGTCGGCGTGCACCGGCACCTCGTACAGGGCCATGTCGTGGTTGACGAAGTAGCCGATGCGCTTGTCGACCACCAGCTCTTCCATCAGCGCGGCGCCGACGCCCATGGTCATGGCGCCGATCACCTGGCTGCGTGCCGCCTTCGGATTCAGGATGCGGCCGGCCGCGCACACCGCCAGCATGCGACGCACGCGGATCTCGCCGGTGGCGGCATCCACGCCGACTTCGACGAAGTGGGCGCCGAAAGTCGACTGCTGCATCTTCTTGTCGAGGTCACCGTATTCCATGGTGTCCTCGCCGACGATCTCGCCCGTCGATGCCAGCTCGCGCAGGTCGGCCGAGCGGCCGCCGGCGCTGACCTTGCCGTCGCTGAAGTCGGCCTGGGCAGCGTCGAGGCCGGCCTTTTGCGCGATCTGCTCGCGCAGCTTGACGCAGGCCGCGTACACGCCGGCGGTCGAGCTGTTGCCGCCCCACTGGCCGCCCGAACCGGCGGACACTGGAAAGCTGGAATCGCCCAGGCGCACGTTGACGCGCTCGAGCGGCACCCCGAGCATCTCGGCTGCGGTCTGGCCGATGATGGTGTAGGTGCCGGTGCCGATATCGGTCATGTCGGTCTCGACGGTGATCATGCCGTCGCGCTCGAGGCGCACACGCGCCGCCGACTTCATGTTCATGTTGTTGCGGAAGGCCGAGGCCACGCCCATGCCGACCAGCCAGCGGCCGTCGCGCACCTGGCCCGGCTTGGCGTTGCGCTTGCTCCAGCCGAAGCGCTCCGCGCCCATGCGCATGCAGTCGACGAAGCGGCGCTGCGAGAACTTGCGCTTGCGGTCTTCCGGATCGACGGTGGTGTCGTTGATGACGCGGAAGGTAACCGGGTCCATCTTGAGCTTCTCGGCCATCTCGTCGACCGCGATTTCCAGCGCCATCATGCCCGGCGCCTCGCCCGGGGCGCGCATCGCGTTGCCTTCCGGGAGGTCGAGCGTGGCCAGGCGCATCGTGGTCAGGCGGTCGGCGCCGGCGTACAGCAGGCGGGTCTGGTTGACCGCGGTTTCCGGCTGGCCGTCCGGCAGGTCGCCCGACCAGCTGTCGTGGGCGATCGCGGTGATGCGGCCCTCGCGCGTGGCGCCGATGCGGATGCGCTGGATGGTTGCCGGGCGGTGCGTGGTGTTGTTGAACATCAGCGCGCGCTGCAGCTGCACCTTGACCGGACGGCCGGCCGCGCGGGCACCGAGCGCCGCCAGCACCGCTTCCGAGCGCAGGAACAGCTTGCCGCCGAAGCCGCCGCCGATGTAGGGCGAGACCAGGCGCACGTTGTCCTCGGGGATGCCGAGGGTCTTGGCCATGTCCTTCTTGCCCCAGTTGATCATCTGGTTGGCCGTGTACAGCGTCAGCTTGTCCCCGTTCCAGACGGCGATCGAGGAATGCGGCTCCATCATCACGTGCGACTGGTCGGGCGTGGTGTAGGTGGCGTCGAGCTTGACCGGGGCCTTGGCGTAGCCGCTCTCGAAGGTGCCGGCACGGGTGTCCGGCTTGTCCTTCTCCTTCGGCTTCCTGGCGGTTTCCCTGGCCTTTTCCAGGTCGTAGTTGCCCTGCTCCTTCGCGTAATTGACGCGCAGGAGGGTCGATGCGGCGCGCGCCTGCTCGAAGCTGTCGGCGACGATCAGCGCCACGGCCTGGTGGTAGTGCTCGACCTGCGGGCCGGCCAGCAGGCGGGCGGTGTTGTAGTCGCCCTTTTCCAGCTTGCCGGCGTTTTCGTAGGTGACGATGGCGATCACGCCCGGTGCGCGCTTGGCGTCCGTGGTGTCGATCGACTTGATGCGGCCCTTGGCGATGCTGGAACCGACCACGTAGCCGTAGGCGGCATTCGGCGCCGCCTTGTGCTGTTCATAGGCGTAGGGGGCGGTGCCGGTGGTCTTCAGCGGACCGTCGATACGGTCGGTCGGCTTGCCGACCACCTTCAGGCGGTCGATCGGATTGGTGGTGGCGGGTGTCGTGAATTTCATGGTGTCCCTTTCATGCCTTGCGTGCGTCCGCCATCACGGAGGCCAGCGTGCGTTGCACCAGCGGCACCTTGAAGGCGTTGTCTTCGGTGGTGCGGGCGCCGGCCAGCAGCTGCGCGGTGACGGCCTGGGCGCCTTGCGGCATCGCCCCGTCGGCCGCCGCCACGCGCCACGGCCGGTGCGCCACGCCGCCCAGCGCGACGCGGCCGCTGCCGTCCGGCTGCACCACGGCCGCCACCGAAATCAGGGCGAAGGCATACGACGCGCGGTCGCGCACCTTGTGATAGAAGTGCTTGCCGCCCAGCGGTTTCGGCAGCGTGACCGCGGTGATCAGCTCACCCGAGGCCAGCGTGTTCTCGATGTGCGGGGTGTTGCCGGGCAGGCGATAAAAGTCCGCGATCGGGATCACGCGCGCCGTGCCGTCGGGACGCACGGTCTCGATCTGCGCATCCAGCAGCTGCATGGCCACCGCCATGTCGCTCGGGTGGGTGGCGATGCAGGCCTCGCTCTGGCCGACGATCGCGTGGCTGCGGGTGTAGCCGCCGATGGCCGAGCAGCCGCTGCCCGGCACGCGCTTGTTGCACGGCTGGTAGGGGTCGTAGAAATAGGCGCAGCGGGTGCGCTGCAGCAGGTTGCCGGCGGTGGTCGCCTTGTTGCGCAGCTGCGCCGAGGCGCCGGCCACCAGTGCGCGCGACAGCACGCCGTAGTCGCGCCGCACGCGCATGTCGGCCGCCAGGTCGGCGTTGCGCACCAGTGCGCCCACGCGCAGGCCGCCGTCCGGGGTCGGCTCGATCTTGTCCATGCCGATGCCGTTGACGTCGACCAGGTGGGCTGGCGTCTCGATCTCGAGCTTCATCAGGTCGAGCAGGTTGGTGCCGCCGGCGATGAAGCGTGCGCCCGGCACTTTCATCACCGCGGCCGCCGCTTCCGCAGGCGTTTTCGCGCGTTGATAGGTGAACGCCTTCATGCCTTGCCTCCCACTTCGGTGATCGCATCGATGATGTTGGAGTAGGCGCCGCAGCGGCAGATGTTGCCGCTCATGCGTTCGCGCAGCTCGTCGACCGACAGCAGCGGACGCTGGGTGATGTCGGCCGTGGCATGGCTCGGCTGGCCCTGGCGGATCTCGTCCAGCACCGCGACGGCCGAACAGATCTGGCCCGGTGTACAGTAGCCGCACTGGTAGCCGTCGTGCTTGACGAAGGCGGTCTGCATCGGGTGCATCTTTTGCGGCGTGCCGAGGCCTTCGATGGTGGTCACTTCCGACCCCTCGTGCATCACCGCCAGGCTGAGGCAGGAGTTGATGCGGCGGCCGTCGACCAGCACCGTGCAGGCGCCGCACTGGCCCTGGTCGCAGCCCTTCTTGGTGCCGGTCAGGTGCAGGTGCTCGCGCAGCAGGTCGAGCAGCGTGGTGCGGGTGTCGACGCTGGCTTCGACCTGCTGGCCGTTGACGCGCAGGGCCACCTTGTTGGTGACCGGTGCGGGCGTGACGGCGGCCGGGGCCGGATTGATGCCGGGGCCGGGTACCTGGGCGCCGGCGACGCCGGGCAGTGCCGCCGCGGTCACCGACAGCGCACCGCCGATCATGAGGCCGCGCCGGGTCTGGTTGATATCGCTGGGGTCGTCCATGAATGCTTTTCCTTTTTATCGATGAGTGACGTGTCTGGTTCGCAATATTGCAGACTTCGTCACATTCATCATATTAATGGCAATTGGGTCGCAGGCTTCACACGGTTGCCAAACGGCCAACGTGGACGATGGTAGCGGCTGGCGCTGCGCACGAATCATGTTTTATTTGCATAGGCTTATGAATGGTGCTCATCAATGCAGCTTGAACAGCCGACAAAGGTAGCGCCTGCCGATACCTGTCTACCTAAAATTTGCGCCGTCTCAGCAAGACCTTGCGTCAATATCAAGACCGGGACATCATTTTCATAGGTTAACCCGGAGGAAACATGAAACCTGCCCTGCTGGTCTCCCTGCTGTTCTGCGTCTGCGCCACTGTGAACGCCAACGCGGCCAATGGTGCCAACGGCGATGTATCGGCGCCGTCGCGCATGTCGACCGAGGCATCGGCGATGGTGATCGGCGGCTCGCTGCTGTCCGTTGCCGCGGCGGGCAGCGTGGTCGTGCTCAGCGTGGCGGCATCCGCCGAAGGTGTCGTGCTGGTCCTGAAGGGCGCCGGCGAGGCCAGTACCGCCACCGTCCGGCTCTCCGGCGAAGCGGCGCGCGGCCTCTCCATAGCCGCCGGCACCGTGCTCGAGGTGGTCGCGACCTCCACCGGCCACGTGCTGGTCCTGTCGGGCAAGGCGCTCGCCTTCGTACCGAACGAACTGGGCAAGGCGCTGTTGCACCATGAGCGGGCCGCGTAATGAGAGCTGCCGGCGCCGCCCTGCCCCGGCTGCGGACTGCCGCGCTTGCCGCAGCGCTGGTCTTCGCCGCAGCCCCGGCGTATGCCGGCCAGGCGTGCCGCGCAGAGCCGCTCAGCACCGCCGAGGCGGTCAAGTCGATGGAACTGGCGCGCAAGACTTTCGAGACGCTCGAGACCAGCGGCGCCAGCGTGGCCCTGATCGCCCGCGCCGGCCAGGACCTCAGCAAATACGGCCAGCATTACTCGCACCTGGGCATCGTGCTGCGCGACCACCCGGCCGGACGCTGGACCGTGGTGCATGAACTGAACGCCTGCGGCACCGCGGCCTCCGACCTGTACAACGAAGGCATCGGCAACTTCTTCCTCACCGATTTGTACCGCTACGAGACCCAGCTCGTGGTGCCCGGTCCCGGGCTGCAGGCGCGGCTGGTGCAGGTGATGGCCGGGCGCGCCCCGCGCCGCCTGCATGAGCCGCGCTACAACATGCTTTCATATGTGTATTCGACGCGCTACCAGAACTCCAACCAGTGGGTGCTGGAAGTGCTGGCGTCCGCCGGCGCCGCGCCGGGCCAGGTCGAGACCCGCGCCGAAGCCCAGGCCTGGCTCAGGGCCCAGCATTACGACCCCGCCACGGTCGAGATCCCGGCCGCGGTGCGCCTCGGTGCGCGCATGTTCCGCGCCAACGTCGCCTTCGACGACCATCCGTTCGACCGGCGCATGGCCGGCCACATCGACACCGTCAATGCCGATGCACTGATGCGCTTCGTACGCGCGCGCGACCCGCAGGCGCGGGTGCTGGTGGTGGCAGAGTAAAACCCGGCTTTACTTTTCGAGGCCGGAGTCGGGCCTGGCGTCCTTGGCGTGCAGGTCGGCCTTGACCGTGTCCGGCGCCAGGTTGTTGATCACGTTGCCGATGAATTTGCTGGTCGCCATCCCGGCCACGATGCGGTCCTTCCCGGCCTTCATGGCCTCGTAGCCTTCGCTGGCCACCTTGGTCGGCGCCGCCTTCTCGCCCAGGCCCAGCTTGCTGGTGTCCATGTGGGCGCGGTGCCAGAACTTGGTGTCGACCTGGCCCGGCATCAGCAGCGTGATGGTGACGCCGCTGTCCTTGATCTCCGACTTGACCGCTTCGGCAAACGAAATCAGGAAGGCCTTGGTGGCGCCGTACACGGTTTCGTAGGGCGTCGGCATGGTGCCGGAAATCGAGGCCGTGAACAACAGCTTGCCGGCGCGGCGCGCGACCATGTCTGGCAGGATGCGCTTGGTCAGGTGGACCTGCGACACGGTGTTCAGCTGGATCATGTTCAGCTCTTCGGCCAGCTCGGTGCCCTCGACGAAATAGCCGCCCAGGCCGACGCCGGCGTTCAGCGCCGCCGCTTCCAGCGGGCGGCCGGTTTCCTGTATCGCGGCGACCAGGCTCTCCACGCCGTCGTACCGGGTCAGGTCGGCGGCCACCACGATGGCCTGGGCGCCGGCCGCGGTGACGGCGGCGGCGGTGCCGGCCAGGCCTTCGACCGTGGTGGCGGTGATGATCAGGTCATAGCCGTCGGCGGCGAACAGGCGCGCCAGTTCGTAGCCGATGCCGCTGGAAGCACCGGTGACGAGGGCAAGTGGGCGGGATGCTGAAGTGGACATGCGGAATCCTTTCAAATCGTGACATTGTTCCCGCAATGTTGGCGCAGCCTGGCTGGTGTGACGGTGCGCGGGCCAACTTAGTGCGGCAGGCATCGGGCCGGCATCGCCAATGCGTATTGATTGCGCACGATTCAAAAAGCATGGTCATTTCATTAAGTGTACGATTGATTTTTGTCAAACGCTCGTTTGCCTGATCAATTAGATAAATGCGCTCCTAGCAGGATCGCCCCGCCCGCACGCCCCAACATTCAATCATTTTGCCGCCCATGACCGACAATCCATCGATCCATGAATCCACGCCGGAGCAAAAGCCCGGGAACAAAGCCGACGACCGGAAAGACGACGCTACAAAAGAGGATACCCAAGTCGGCGACAAGAAGGATGGCGACGCCAGGAAGCCGGTGTCGCCCGAGCGGAAACGCAAGATCCGCATCGTCCTGATCATCGCCGGCCTGCTGGTTCTGCTGATCGGCATCGGCTGGTTCGCCTATTACCAGATCGTCGGCAAATACCATGAAGAGACCGACGACGCCTACCTGCAGGCCGACGCCGTGACGATCGCGCCCAAGATCGGCGGCTATGTCGAAGAGGTGCTGGTCAAGGACAACCAGGACGTCGCCGCCGGCCAACCGCTGGTGCGCATCGACCCGCGCGACTACCGCGCCCAGACCGAGCAATACCAGTCGCAGATCGAGAGCGCCCATGCCAACGCCGACGTGGTGCGGGCCCAGATCGCCGAGCAGGAATCCGCCATCGCGCAGGCGCGTGCCCAGCTGGCGGCGGCCCAGGTCAGCGCCACCTTCGCCGCCAATGAAGTCAAGCGCTATGCGCCGCTGGTCGAGATCGGCGCCGAGAATGCCGAGACACTGTCGGCGCGCCGCAACCAGGCCGCCCAAAGCGCCCAGCAGGCAGCGGCCCAGCGTGCAGCCCTGGCCAACGCCGAAAAGCGCGTCGGCACCCTGCGCGCCCAGGTGCGCCAGGCCGAAGCCCAGGCCGGCAGCGCGGAAGCGCAGCTGAAGACGGCCAGCGTCAACCTGCAATCGACCACGCTCACCGCCAGCATCGCCGGCCGCATCGGCGACCAGACCGTGCGCGTCGGCCAGTTCGTCCAGCCGGGCACGCGCCTGATGACGCTGGTCCCGGTGGGCAGCCTGTACATCACGGCCAACTTCAAGGAGACCCAGATCGGCCGCATGCGGGTCGGCCAGCCGGCCCACATCAAGGTCGACGCCATGCCGGGCATGGAACTGAACGGCCGCGTCGAGAGCGTGGCGCCCGGCACCGGCGCCCAGTTCTCGCTGCTGCCGCCGCAGAACGCGACCGGGAACTTCACCAAGATCGTGCAGCGCATCCCCGTGCGCGTGTCCGTCGAGGCCACGCCGGAGACGCGCCAGCTGCTGCTGCCGGGGCTGTCGGTGAAGGTCGAGGTCGAGACCAAGGGTGCCAAGGATGACACCAGGCGGATCAAGAAGCAGGAAGAGCAGCACCAGGACAAGGTCGAAGACGCCCGCGAGGCGCGCCGATGAGCGCAGCCAAGCCGGGGCCCGAGCCGCGCGCGGACGCCGGCGCCTGGCTGGCGGTGGCGGCCGGCACCCTCGGCGCGCTGATGGCGACGCTCGACATCTCGATCGTCAATTCCTCGCTGCCGGTCATCCAGGGCGAGATCGGCGCCAGCGGCACCGAAGGCACCTGGATCGCCACCGGCTACCTGGTCGCCGAAATCGTCATCATCCCGCTGTCCGGGTGGCTCGAGCGCGTGCTCGGCCTGCGTACCTTCCTGCTGGTCGCGGCCGGCCTGTTCACGGCGTTTTCGGTGCTGTGCGGCCTTTCCACCACGCTCGGCATGATGATCGTCGGCCGCGTGGGCCAGGGCTTCACCGGCGGCGCCCTGATCCCGACAGCCCAGACCATCATCGCCACCCGCCTGCCGCGCAGCCAGCAGCCGATCGGCACCGCGATGTTCGGCGCGACCGCCATCCTGGGACCGGTGGTCGGCCCGCTGATCGGCGGCTGGCTCACCGAAAACCTGAGCTGGCACTACGCCTTCTTCCTCAACGTGCCGGTGTGCGCCGGCCTGGTGATACTGCTGCTGGTCGGCCTGAAGCATGAACCGGCCAAGCTGGACCTGATCGCGGAAGCCGACTGGCTCGGCATCTTCGGCCTGGCCGCCTTCCTCGGCGGCCTGACCGTGGTGCTGGAAGAAGGCGAGCGCGAACAGTGGTTCTCGTCGAGCCTGATCATCTGGCTCAGCCTCCTGTCCCTGGGCGGCTTCCTGCTGCTGATGGCCGGCCAATTGACAGCGAAACGTCCGGTCATCCGATTGAGCCTCCTGCTCGACCGCCAGTTCGGCAGCGTCGTCATCATGGGCATCACGATCGGCATGGTCATCTACGGCACCTCGTACGTGATCCCGCAATTCCTGGCCACGATCTCGAGCTACAACGCGCTGCAGTCCGGGAAGATCGTGGCGCTGGGCGGCCTGCCCAGCCTGATGATGATGCCGCTGGTACCGCTGATGATCCGCTACGTCGACATCCGCCTGGCGGTCGGCTTCGGGCTGGTCGTGCTGGCGACCAGCGCGTACATCGACACCGAGCTGACATCCCAGTCCGCCGGCGGCGACTTCGTGATCTCGCAGCTGATCCGGGGCGTCGGCACCATCTTCGCGATGGTATTCCTGAACCAGGCCGCGATCCAGTCGGTCTCGCGCGACAACGCCAGCGACGCCGCCGGCCTGTTCAACGCCGCGCGCAACCTGGGCGGCTCGTTCGCCCTGGCCGGCATCGCCGTGATCCAGGACCAGAGATTGTGGCTGCACTCGCGCCGGCTGGAAGAAACGCTGAACGCCAACCGCGGCGGCGTGCAGGACTACCTGACCGCGCAGGCGCACGCGCTGGGCGGCATGCCGCAGGCGCTGCGCACGCTGGGCGGCACGATCCAGATGCAGGCGCTGACCATGACGTATATCGATTTGTTCTGGATCCTGTCGGTCGGTATCGGCTGCGTGATCCCGCTGGTGCTGTTCCTGCGTCCGCTGAATACGGGCGCACCGGTCGCCGGCCACTGATTGAGGAGTTTTTTGCAGATGGTATTCCGTCCCACTTCGACCCTGCTCACACCGATGTTGCCGGCTGCACTGCTGGCGGCGCTGCTGGCCGGCTGCACCACCGCCGGCAAGGATTACGCGGGGCCGCCCGCAGCCACCCAGGCAGCCGCCTTCGCGCGCGCCGGTGGTGCGGCCGATTCCACCAATCCGGTCCAGGTACTGGCTCGCTGGTGGCCGGCGCTGGGCGACGCCACCCTGGATGGCCTGGTGGACGCCGCCTTGAGAGCCAACCCCAACCTGGGCGTGGCCCGGGCACGCCTGCGCCAGGCGCGGGCGGCACTCGGCACCGAACGCGCCAATGGTCGTCCGAACGGCCAGGCCACGGCGATGGCGGCGCACGTCCGTCTGCCGCCGCTGGGCGATGCGCTCGGCACCGGCGGTGTTGGTGCTGATGGCGGCGCCGGTGGCGAGGGTGGTCAAGGCGGCAGCTTCGCCGTCCCCTCCTCGCTCAATCTATATAGTGTGGGCTTCGACGCCACCTGGGAAATCGACCTGTTCGGCGGCCGCCGCCGCGCCGTCGAAGCCGCCGGCGCCGCGGCCGAAGCCGCCGAAGCGCAACTGGCAGACGCCCAGCTGAGCCTGACGGCCGAAGTGGCCTCCGCCTACATCAACCTGCGCAGCGTGCAGCAGCGCATCGCCCTGAGCGACGCCGCCATCGCACGCCAGCAGCGCATGCTGGAACTGACCGCGCGCCGGGTGCAGGCCGGCACCGCATCGCAGCTCGACCTGACCCGCCTGCAGGGCCAGCTGGAATCCACGCGCGCAGAATCCGAGCCGCTGCTGTCGCAACTGGACGCCTACCGCGACGAACTCGCCACGCTGGCGGGGCTGGCACCGGGGGCCCTGGATGCGCAACTGGCGGCAGCCGCGCCCGTACCGCTGCCACCCGCGTCGGTGGCAACCGGCGACCCGGCCGAGATGCTCAAGCGCCGCCCCGACATCCGCGCCGCCGAGCGCACACTGGCTGCGCGCAGTGCCCAGGTGGGCCAGGCCGACGCCGCCCGCTTCCCGCGCCTGACGCTGCTCGGCCTGATCGGCATCGGCGGCACCCATCCGTCCGACCTGACCCATCTCGACGATTTCTCGGCCATCGCCGCGCCGCAGCTGAGCTGGAACTTCCTCGACTTCGGCCGCAATGCGGCGCGCATCGAGCAGGCGGAAGGTGTGCGTGACGAAGCGGAGGCGCAGTATCGCGTTGCTGTGCTGGGCGCCCTGCGCGATGCCGAGGGCGCGCTGTCGCGCTTCAAGCAGCGCCGGGCGACGGTGGCGACCATCGCACGGGCCAAGGCGGCGGCGGATCATGCGACCGAGTTGATGGCGGCGCGCCAGAAGGCCGGTACCGCCAGCCTGATCGATTTGCTGGATACCGAGCGGCAGCAGATCGAGGCCGAGCAGAACCTGGCGCAGGCGCAGGCGGCTTTGACCGGGGAGTTCGTGGCCTTGCACAAGGCGCTGGGCCTGGGGTGGCAGGCGGAGAATACGCCAACACCGGCTCCGGCCGGCGCACCTTGAACGTCGCCCCCCCAGGCGGGGGCCAAGCCGCGCACTGGAATTTACTGGCCCCAACGAAAGCATCGTGATCCGGGCACAGCGACGTCGGATGCTCGCCATGGGGCTCCGCCTTTGCGCAGACGACGGTTCTACCTCCCGATGCGCAAGCGCGCCCGGTCCAGCGGCAGATCGCGCAATCGCAAGCCGCAGGCATCCGCAACCGCATTCGCAATCGCCGCCGCCGTCGGCCCCTGCGATGCCTCTCCGGTCCCGAGGAAAGGCTGCCCCGGCCGGTCGATCAGGTGCACCTCCAGCCGCTCCGGCACCTGGTTGAAGCGCAGGATCGGATACTGCGCCCAGTCGCGCGTCAGGATCTGGCGCTCGTCGAAACGCACCCGTTCCAGCAGCGTCCAGCTGGCCGACTGGATGATGCCGCCTTCGATCTGGTTGCGTACGCCGTCCGGGTTCACGATCTCGCCGCAGTCGACGGCCGCCACCGCACGGGTGATGCGCACCATCCCGGTCTCGCGTGCGACCTCGACTTCCAGCGCGATCGCGCAGAAGGCGGCCAGGTTTTTATAGCGCGCAAAGGCGAAGCCGCGGCCGCGCCGTGGCGTCTTCCTGTACTGGTCCCATCCGAATTTCCTGGCGGCGTTACGCACCACGTCGACTGCGCGCGGGTCCGCCAGGTTGCGCAGGCGGAAAGCCACCGGGTCGACGTTGGCGGCATGGGCCAGCTCGTCCATGAAGCTCTCGATCGAGAACACGTTGCAGTAAGCGCCGAGCGAGCGCAGGGCCGAGGTGCGCAGCGGCGCACGCTCCTGGAACTGGTGCACCACGCGTGCATTCGGCAGCACGTAATAGGGAATCGCGTTGCGGTCGCCACTGCCTTCGGGCTGCGGACTGGGCGTCGGCGTGTCCGGCTTGAACGGCTTTTCGAGGTGGGTCGCGGCCAGCAGGTTGCCGGCCTTGCCGGGACGCGTGTTGTGCGGCGGGCTCCAGACGTCGTACTGCCAGTCGACGATTTTTCCGCTCGCATCGAGCGTCGCGCGCGCCGAGGTCAGCATCGCCGGGCCGTACGGTTCCCAGCCGTGTTCGTCCTCGCGCATCCACTGCACGCGCACCGGGCGGCCCGGGAAGGTGCGCGCCAGCAGGGCCGCATCGGCGGCGACGTCGTCGGCGGCATTGTGGCCGTAGCAGCCCGAGCCCTCGGTATGAATGCAGCGGATGCTGGCCTTGTCGGCGCCGAGCAGCTCGGCCAGCGCATCGCGCAGCGGGTACACGCCCTGGCTGTGGGTCCAGACCGTGTACAGGCCATTCACCAGCTGGGCCAGCGCGCAGGAGGGGCCGATCGAAGCGTGCAGCTGGAAGGGTTTCGAATACGTCGCTTCCAGCGTGCGCCCGGCAGCCCCCGGGGTCCCCCGTTCGAGGATCGGGTACGGCTTGGCCGGCAAGCCAAGTACCACGGCAGCCGAGGTGAAGGGCGGCACGGCAGGCAGGGTGTATTGCAGGTCCCAGCGCGCCGCCCGGGACAGCGCAGCCGCGGCCTTGACGGCGCGGTATTCGCCATCGGCGATCACGGCCAGGAAGCTGCCGTCGCGCACCACTTTCAGCACCCCGGGCAGGCGCACGATGGCTGCCGTGTCGACTTCCAGCAGGCGTGCCCCCGGCGACGGTGGCCGCACCACGCGGCCATGCACCATATTCGGCAGGCGCAGGTCCTGCACGTAGGCCGGTCCGCCCGTCACCTTGGCCGGGATGTCGACCCGCTGGATCGGCTTGCCGGCAACCGTGTGACCCTCCGGCGCCCGCACCGGAATCGCCGGATTGCAGCGCAGGTGCAGCTGCTGGCCGGCCAGCAGCTCGCCGTAGCTGGCGCGGCGCCCGTCCGGCGCCGTGAACACGCCGTCGCGTACCGTCACCGCCGGGGCGCCGATACCGAAACGCTTGGCTGCCAGTTCGCCCAGGATCTGGCGCACCTGGGCCGCCGCGTGGCGCAGCGCGGTGCCGCTGTCCTGCATCGAATGGCTGCCCGCGGTATAGCCTTCGTTCGGGGTGCGCGCGGTGTCGGCGGTGACCAGCGTGATGCGGGCCGGGGCCACCAGCAGCTCTTCCGCCGCCACCTGCAGCAGCGCCGTCTTGATGCCCTGCCCCAGCTCGGCCTTGCCGGTGAAGACCGTGATGCGGTTGTCGGCATCGATCCGGATCCAGGCGTCCAGCCAGGGTTCCTTTTCCAGGCTGCCGGGCAGCTTGCCCTTGTTCAGCGGCGTTTCGTCCTGGGGCCATGCCGGGCCAATGGCAAACACCATGGTCAGCGACCCGGCCGCGGCCAGCACGCGGCGCCGCGACGGATTCTCGAGCGCGCGCGTCATGTTTTCGTCCCCCTGGCCGGCAGCGCATCGGCCGCGCGCCGTACTGCGCGCAGGATGCGCATGTGGGTACCGCAGCGGCACAGGTTGGGCATCATGTGCTTGCGGATCTCGGCGTCGCTGGGTTTCGGATTCTGTGCCAGCAGGCTTTGCGCGCGCATCATCATGCCGGCGATGCAGTAGCCGCATTGCGCCGCCTGTTCGGCGATGAAGGCCTGCTGCAGCACGCCGGGCGCCCGGGTGGTGCCGAGTCCTTCGACGGTACCGACCGGCCGGTTGCCGACCACCGACACCGGCACCAGGCAGGACATCACCGATTCGCCGGCCAGGGTCACGGTGCAGGCGCCGCACTGGCCCAGGCCGCAGCCGAACTTGGCGCCGTTCAGCCCCAGGTCATTGCGCAATACATATAAGAGTGGCGTATCCGGATCGGTATCGACGGCGTGGTCGCGTCCGTTCACGCGCAGGTGGTAAGTCGTCATGGCTGCCTGGCTTTCTTGACTGCGTCTTCGATGTGCTCCCATTGCGGCTGGCCGGCGCCGTAGCGGCGCAGGTAGGCCGCCAGCGCGCCGGTCTGCTCGTCGGTGAGGATGCTGCCGAAGGCCGGCATCCAGCGTGCCGGCTCGCCGTCCGGCGGCGCAATCCCGTCGCGCACGATGTGGATCAGGCTGCGCGGATCGGGATCGTACAGCGCCACCGCCTTCTGCAGCTGCAGCGCGGCGCCGGAGGAGGCTTCGCGTCCGACCTCGTGGCAGCGCGCGCAGCTGTTCGCGTACACCGCGTAACCGGCCTGCATGCGCGCCAGGTCCGGATCGGCGGCGGCCGGCGCCGGCAAGCTTCCCGGCAGGCTGCCCGGCTTGCCGGCGGGGGTTTCGCGCAGCGGCGCCTCGGCCAGGTAGCTGTGGATGTAGGTGGCGATGGCGTCGACGTCCTTCGGATCGGCCAGGCGCAGGTTCTCGACCGTCGCCTGCATCGGCCCGCCGGCCACCGCATGGTCGGGCGCGATGCCGGTGCGCAGGTATTCGGCCAGGTGCTCCTGGGTCCAGAACACCGGCGACGGGTTGTGCGCGTTCAGCGCCGGCACGTACCAGCCCTCGGCCTCGCCGCCGTCGAGGTGGCGGCTGAAGTCGGTGCCGCCGAGTTTCGTGCGCGGCGTGTGGCAGGCGGTGCAGTGGGCCAGCGCCACCGACAGGTAGGCGCCGCGGTTCCATTCGGCGCTGCGGGCCGCGTCGGGCTTCCAGGGTTCGCGCTTCAGGTACAGGATGTTCCAGAACGCGACCAGCGGGCGGAAGCCGAACGGGAAGGTCATGTCGTTGTCGTGCGCAGGCGCTTCCAGTGCGGGCCGCGTCATGAAGTACGCATACATGGCACGGATGTCGTCCTGGGCCAGTTGCGTGTAATGGTCGTAGGGAAAAGCGGGATACAGCAGGTGGCCGTCGCGCGACACGCCCTCGCGCAGAGCGCGCGTAAAGGCGGCTTCGCTCCACTGGCCGATGCCGGTGCGGGCGTCGGGCGTGATGTTGGTGCTGTAGACGGTGCCGAAGGGCGTGTCCAGCGCGCGTCCGCCGGCGTAGGGCCGCGAGACGTCGACCGTGTGGCAGGCGGCGCAGGTGCCGACCGCCGCCAGGCGCTGGCCGCGCTCGATGGTGGCCGGGTCGAAGCTGGGCACGGACGTCTGCGCATCGATCGCCGGACGCCACATGATGGCCCAGGCCGCGAGCAAGACCACTATCGCCAGCGCCAGAAGGATGCGGCGGGTCGGTCGTCTCGGTGTTCGCGGGCGTGCGGCGCGGTTCATGCGTTGTCTCCGATGTAATGATCAGGATTATGAACGCCTTTTCCGAGGCCAACCGTACGGCAGCGGCTATCGTGCGCGCGTCAATACCATTGCCCCATGGCGAACATTGCTATTAAGACATATACTCGTCTTTTCCCGTCCTTCCGCCAAGACATCCATGATCCGCCGCCCTCTTCCCGTCCTGACCCTGATGCTGTCGCTCGCCTTTGGCGCGCCTTTCGCAAGCGCTGCCGCCGCAGTTGCGGCCGCAGCTACGGATTCTGCCGCCGACAACGCCCCGGCCGCCCGGCGCGACCTGCGCGAGACCTACACCAAATACGAGTACCGCATCCCGATGCGCGACGGCACCCGCCTGTTCACCGTCGTCTACGTACCGAAGGACAGTTCGAAGACCTACCCCTTCCTGATCAACCGCACGCCGTACAGCGTGGGCGTATTCGCGGACGGCGAACGCCACTACGGCGTCGACTGGTTCCCGAAGCAGCTCGGCCCCTCCAGGGAATTCGACGACGCCGGCTACATCTTCGTCAAGCAGGACGTGCGCGGGCGCTACATGTCCGAGGGCAAGTGGGTCGAGATGACCCCGCACGGCAAGGACGTCAAGCGCGTGCCCGGCGAAGGCACCGAGAGCCAGGACATGTACGACACCATGGAATGGCTGCTCAAGCACATCCCGAACAACAACGGCAAGGCCGGCATCTACGGCATCAGCTACCCGGGCTTCTACACGGCCGCGAGCATCATCGATTCGCACCCGGCAATCAAGGCCGCCTCGCCGCAGGCGCCCGTGACCGACCTGTACATGGGCGACGACTCCTACCACGGCGGCGCGTTCATGCTGGCGGCGAACTTCGGCTTTTATTCCTCGTTCACCGAACAGCAGAACCCGACCCCGCTGCCCAAGACCCACAGCGAATTCGACTACGGCACCGCCGACGGCTACGACTTCTTCCTGCAGCATCTGACGATGCAGAACATCCTCGGCACGCTGACCGACAACCAGCGCGCCCTGCTGGCCCCGACCATCGACCACGACACCTACGACGATTTCTGGAAGATCCGCTCGATCGCGCCGCACCTGAAGAACGTCAAGGCGGCGGTGTTGACGGTCGGCGGCTGGTTCGACGCCGAAGATCCGCAAGGCCCCTTCACTACCTATCACGCGATCAAGAAGAACAATCCGGGCATCTTCAACGGCCTGGTGATCGGCCCCTGGGTGCACGGCGGCTGGGCCGGTTACGACGGCAAGCACCTGGGCCGGGTCTCGTTCGACCGCAAGACCGGCGAAGACTTCCGCGCCAACATCCAGTTCCCGTTCTTCGAACAGCAGCTGAAGGGCGTGAAGCCGGCGAAGTCGATCGCCGAGGTGACGGCGTTCGAGACCGGCTCCAATGTCTGGCGCCAGTACAGCGCCTGGCCGCCGGTGCCGGCCAAGCCGCGCACGCTGTACTTCGGCGCCAACGGCAAGTTGAGCTGGCAGCAGCCGGCGGCGGTTACGCCGACAAGTGCGCCCTACGATGAATACGTCGCCGATCCGAAGAAGCCGGTGCCCTTCGTCGGCTACGCCGTCACCGACGTGCCGCAGGAATACATGGTGTCCGACCAGCGCTTCGCCGCTTCGCGTTCGGACGTGCTGGTCTACCAGAGCGACGTGCTGGAGGAAGACGTGACTATCGCCGGCCCCGTGACGCCGAAGCTGTTCGTGTCGACCACCGGCACCGATGCCGACTGGGTCGTCAAGCTGATCGACGTCTACCCGGCCGAGTATCCAGCCACGACCGCGGGCGGCGAGGCGCAGGAGCGCGGCCACGACGTGGCGGCGCCATCCTCGCCGATGGCCGGCTACCAGATGCTGGTGCGCGGGAATCCGCTGCGCGGCAAGTTCCGCAACGGCTTCGAGAAGCCGGAACCCTTCGTGCCGGGCAAGGTGGAATCGATCAGCTATCACCTCGGCGACGTCGACCACACCTTCCGCCGCGGCCACCGCATCATGGTGCAGGTGCAGAGTTCGTGGTTTCCACTGGTCGACCTGAATCCGCAGACCTTCGTGTCGATTCCGAAGGCGAAGCCTGAAGACTTCAAGAAGGCGACCCAGCGCGTGTATCACGCGCCGGAGACGCCGTCGGGGCTGCAGGTGCTGGTGATGCCGCAGCCGTAAGCACGCGCGGCACTGGCCATGCCGGCATCGGACTGCATGGCCAACCGGCGGCGCGTGGCGCGCAATGCGCTACGCCGGAAGGCCCTTGCCCGACTCCCCGCGCCAGGCGATGCCGATCGTCGACATCACGACTACCAGGAACGAGGCCTGTGCGCGCCGGCAAGGCAGACTGCATACACAAGCCGTATCAGGAACGACGGACTGCGCATCGGCTTCAGAATCTGCAAGCTGTTTTCGCGGTTGTCGCGCTCACCAGATCAACACCCGGTCCTTCGGCGCCAGATACATCCTGTCTCCCGGCTTGACCCCGAACGCCTCATAGAACCCCGGCTCATTGCGCAACATCCCGTTCACCCGGAACTCATCCGGCGCATGCGGATCGACCTTCAGCAGCATGAGGCGGTACTCGTCGCGCTCCTTCGAGCGCCAGGCCTGGGCCCAGCCCATGTAGAAGCGCTGGTCGCCGGTGAAGCCGTCGATCGTCGGTGCCTTCTTGCCTTTCAGCGAAATCCGGTAAGCCTTGTGGGCGATGGCCAGGCCGGAGTCGTCGGCGATGTTTTCGCCCAGCGTCAGGGCGCCGTTCACGCGGTAGCCGGGCATCACTTCCAGCGCATTGAACTGGTCGACCAGCATCTTGGTCCTGGCCTCGAAATTCTTGTGGTCGGCCGGCGTCCACCAGTCGCGCAGGTTGCCGTCGCCGTCGTACTGCGCACCCTGGTCGTCGAAGGCGTGGCTGATTTCGTGGCCGATCACGGCGCCGATGGCGCCGTAGTTCACGGCGTCGTCGGCGTTAGCGTCGAAGAACGGCGGCTGCAGCATCCCCGCCGGGAACACGATCTCGTTCTTCTCCGGGTCGTAGTAAGCGTTGATCTCCTGCGGCGTCATGCTCCATTCGCTGCGGTCGATCGGCTTGCCCAGCTTGTTCAGGTTGCGCTCGTTCTCGAAGGCGCGCGCGCGCATGGCATTGCCGACCAGGTCGTCGCGCGCCACTACCAGCTTCGAATAATCGCGCCACTTGTCCGGGTAGCCGATCTTGCGGTCGAATTTCGCCAGCTTGGCCTGCGCTTCCTTTCTGGTGGCGGGGCTCATCCAGTCCAGGGTGTCGATGTTCTGCCTGAACGCGGCGATCAGGTTGTTGACCATCGTCTCGATGCGCGCCTTGCGCTCGGCCGGGAAGTAGTCGGCCACGTACAGCTTGCCCAGCGCCTCGCCCTGCGCATCCTGTACGGCGCTGACGCCGCGCTTCCAGCGCGCTTCGAGTTCCTGGCTGCCGGACAGCGTCTTGCCGTGGAACGCGAAGTGCTCGTCGACGAAATTCTTCGACAGGAAGGGCGCGTACGAATTCAGCACGCGCAGCGACAGGTAGGCCTTCCAGGTGTCGAGCGGCGTGCGGTTCGCCAGTTCGACCATGCCCTTCAGGTAAGCCGGCTGGCCGACGATGACATAGTCGGTCTTGCCGGCGATGCCGGTGGCGCCGAGCCAGGCCGGCCAGTCGAAGCCCGGCGCGACCTTGCCCAGGTCGGCCAGCGTCACCTTGTTGTAGCCCTTGACCGGATCGCGCAGGTCGACCTTGGTCCAGTGCAGCGTCGCGATGCCTTTTTCGAAGTCGACGATCGCCCTGGCATTCGCGGCGGCGTTCTTGTCGCCGGCCATGGCCAGCATCTTCTCGACGTAGGCCAGGTAGCCGGTCCTGGCGCTTGCCATCCTGGCGTCGTCCGCGTTCAGGAAGTAGTCGCGGTCCGGCATGCCCAAGCCGCCCTGCTGGACGTCGGCGACATAGCGCGTCGCATCCTTGTTGTCCTGGTGGATAGTGTACTCGAAAGGCTGGCCGACGCCGATCCTGCCCAGGTGGGCCAGCAGCGCCGGCAGTTCCGACTTGTCCTTGACGGCGGCGATGCGGGCCAGTTCGCCCTTCAGTGGCGTGACGCCCAGTTGTTCGATGCGCGCTTCATCCATGAAGCTGGCGTAGTAGTCGCCGATGCGGCGCGCATCGGTGCCGGCGGCCGGGTTGCCGGCGGCCGCCTTCTCGATCAGGCCGCGCATCTGCAGCAGCGTGGTTTCGTACAGTTCGATGAAGGAACCCCAGCTCGTCTGGTCGGCGGGAATCGCCACGCTCTTGAGCCACCTGCCGTTCACGTGTTCGTAGAAATCGTCCTGCGGGCGCACCGATCGGTCGATATTGCGGATGCCGATGCCCGACGACAGCGTCTGGGAGGATGCCGCAGTGACGGGTTTGGCGGCGGCTTGCCCCAGGCCGGCGACCAGCGCCAGGCCGACGGCAGCGACTACGCGGCGCTGCATGAAACGAGGAATGCCGGTGCGGCGGGAACGTGGTTCCGTCGCGGTGGTGCGATCCGATTGGTTTTCCATTTTCTTTTGGCCGATCACAGTGGACGATAGCTGACGAGAATTGCCTGAATGAATCCTCGTTTTGATTCTACGTCGGCTAATGCGAAAAGAAACACATATGTATCGAAAATAATCTGTCGTGCATAAGCAGATCGGCATTTCGTCGCATCGACTCGGCGCGAAAACATGCTTGTCTCTACACTAATCCGGTACCCAGCCCACGGCGGACGCGCCGGGATCTCCAACCTGTCCCCTGTTCCTCGCGGGCGGCGAACCGGTATCCGCGCTGGTGCAGTGGCTGCGCCTGCCGGAGGCCGAACGGCGTGCCGGCGACGGCCTCGACGCCGGTCTGGTCGCGCTGCTGGAGGGCCGGAAAGTCGGACGCGGCAAGCGCAGCGAGGACACGCTGATCGCCGCCCCGCTGGCCGCCGCGCTGGGACTCGAACGCGTCTACGCGATGGACGACCATACCGGATTCGGGCCGGAGCCCGACCAGACGTCGGTGCCAGCCACAAATGGTATCTGCAGGCCTACCTGGACCAGATGCACGACGTGCGCATCGTGCCCACGGACGCGCTGTTGCGCTAGCGCTTGAGACCGGCCAGCGACTGCAGGAGTTGACTACGCGCGGCGGTCCAGCCGCTGCCAGCCAATTGTGGTGCACATTCGGCGCAGGGTTCGAAGGGATTGCAGTCGTGCGGCAGTTCGACATACAGCGAGCCGGTCACCAGCTTGGCGGCGTAGGCATCGACCCGGCCGCTGACCGGCTTGCCGGACGCGCCCGCGGCAGGCGCCTCGCCTTCCTTCGGCATCCACTTGGCAAAGGCGTCGAGCGCGACGCCGTTCGGCACGTACCAGCGCTTCTTGCCGGGGTTCCAGCGGGCGCCGAGCGCGCGGGCTTCGTCTTTTTCTGCATAGGGGACGTTCAGGAAATTCATGGTGTTCGGAGGCGGATGCGCTGGGGCGACGATGCTAACGTATCCGGCCCGAACAAGCAAACTGCCGCTTCAACGCTGGCGCTGCCGCATCACCGTTGCCGCATCACCGTTGCCGCATCCCCGTTGCATTCCCCAGCGCCGAACCGTCAGCCGCTCCACCTGCTGGAACACGATGTTCTCGAACAGCAGCCCGATCAGGATCACGGCCGCCAGCCCGGCAAACACCTTGTCGGTGAACAACTCGTTCCGGCTCTGGAAGATATACCAGCCCAGCCCGCCCTTGCCCGAGGTGGTGCCGAACACCAGCTCGGCCGCGATCAGCGTGCGCCAGGCGAAGGCCCAGCCGATCTTGAGGCCGGACAGGATCGCCGGCAGCGCCGCCGGCACCAGGATCCGGGTCACCATGCGCACGTTGCCGAGGCCGTAGTTGCGGCCGGCCATGCGCAGGGTCTCGGGCACCGAGCGGAAGCCGGCATAGGTGTTCAGCGCCAGCGGCCACATCACCGAGTGCATCAGCACGAAGACCAGGCTGCCCTTGCCGAGGCCGAACCACAGCAGGGCCACCGGCAGCAGCGCGATCGCCGGCAGCGGGTTGAACATCGCGGTCAGGGTTTCCAGCAGGTCGCGCCCGATGCGGGTCGAAATCGCCAGCGTGGTCAGCAAAAAGGCGCCCGCGACGCCGGCCAGGTAACCCTGCAGCAGCACCCACAGCGACACGCCGACGTAGCCCGGCAGCTCGCCCGAGACAAGGCCCTCGACCAGCGCCTTCGCCGTCTGCACGAAGCCCGGCAGCAGCAGGTCGTTGTCGGTCCAGCGCGCCATGGCTTCCCACAGTGCGGCGATCACCAGCAGCAGGATGCCCTTGCGCAGCCAGCCGGATTGGGCGAGGCGCTGCAGCGGCGCCACCGGCGCCACCCCGTCGGCGGCCGGGACACCCGCGGCATGCGCCGCCACCAGAGGTACTTCATATTCCGGCCGCACCGGGGGTTCCCACTTCACGTTCACATTCACACCGGCACTCACGATTGCACCGCCCTTCCGGCCGGGACGGGTTCTTCGAGGTGCGCACCGCCACCCTGCGCGCCGGCGCCCGCGCCGAACAGCAGGTTGTGGATGCGGCTCGCCGTCGCCTGGAATTCGGCACCGCCGGCACTATGCAGCCCGAATTGATGGCTGTTGATCTCCGCACGCACCCGGCCCGGATGCGGCGACAGCAGCAGGATGCGGTTGCCGACCACCAGCGCTTCCTCGATCGAGTGGGTCACGAACAGCATCGTGAACGGGCTTCCTTCCCACAGCGCCTGCAATTCTTCCTGCATGCGACGGCGTGTGAGCGCATCCAAGGCTGCGAAAGGCTCGTCCATCAGCAGGATTTCCGGCTGCATCGCCAGCGCGCGGGCAATCGCCACACGCGCCTTCATGCCGCCGGACAGCGTGTGCGGATACGCGTCGGCGAACGGCGCCAGGCCGACCTTGGCCAGCCAGTCCATCGCGCGCGCTTCGGCTTCCTTCTTCGGGGTGCCGCCGGCCAGCAGCGGGAACATGACGTTCTGCCTGACCGTTTTCCACGGCGGCAGCTGGTCGAATTCCTGGAATACGACGATGCGGTCCGGTCCCGGCTTGAGGATCGGTTTGCCGTCCAGCTGCAGGCTGCCGGCGCGCGGCGCGATGAAGCCGCCGACCGCCTTCAGCAGCGTCGACTTGCCGCAGCCGGACGGGCCGAGCAGCACGAAGCGGTCGCCGCGCCAGAGGTCGAAGCTGACGTCGTGCGTCGCCCGCACGGTGCCGCGATCCGACTGGTAATCGATGGTGACGCCGCGTGCGCGCAGCAGCGGCTCGTTTTGCACGACCTGGAAAGGCAGCACACTCATGTTCAACTCCTTGTTCGACGCCTTGCGTGACGCCGGCAGTCCGGGCAACGGCCCGGGACTCAGCTCCCCTTGGCCAGCGCCGGATGCTCGAAGAAGTAATCGCGCCAGCTGGCCGGCTTGTTCTTGATGGCGCCCGCCTGGTGCAGGAAGGTGGCCATGCCCTGGGTGTTCTGCGGCGCGACCTTGAACTGGATCTGCGGGTTCCTGATCACCTTCAAGAGAAAATCGCGGTCGATCCTGCCCTTGGTGACGCGCAGGTAGGCGTCGGCCGCGAGTTCCGGGTCCTTCGCGATCAGCTGCGCCGCCTCGTCCAGCGCCTCGACGAAGGCGCGGTAGGTCTTCGGATTGTCCTTGACGTACTTCTCGGTGGCGTACAGCACCGTCGACGAGCTCGGGCCGCCCTGGACGTCGTATGAACTCAGCACGATGTGGGCTTTCGGATTGCCCGCCAGTTCCTGTTCCTGGTACGGCGGCGTCGCGAAGTGGCCGTTGATCTCGGTCTGGCCGGCGATGATGGCGGCGGTGGCGTCCGGGTGCGGCACCGACTGCGTCAGGCGGTCGAGGCGCGCGAACTGGCCGGTGCCCCACTGCTTCGCAGCCGCCATCTGCAGGATGCGCGACTGTACCGACACCGTCACCGCCGGCAGCGCGATGCGGTCCTTGTCGCCGAAGTCGGCGATGGTCTTGACGTTCGGATTGGTCGTGACCAGGTAGTACGGGAAGTTGCCGAGCGAGGCCACGCCCTTGACATTCTGGCGGCCCCTGGTACGGTCCCAGATGGTGAGCAGCGGGCCGACGCCGGCGCCGGCCACGTCGATCGAGCCGGACAGCAGCGCATCGTTGACGGCGCTACCCCCGGACAGCTGGATCCACTCGACCTTGACCGGCACGCCCAGCTGCTGGCCGTGCTTTTCGATCAGTTTCTGGTCCTGCGCCACGTTCAGCAGCAGGTAGACGACGCCGAACTGCTGGGCGACGCGCAACTGGCCTTCGGCGAAGGCGGAGGCGGACGGCAGGGCCACGGCGGCCGACAGCGCAAGGGTGGCGGCGAGTTTGGTCAAATTAAAACGCATGGTCGATTCTTTCAGTGGCAACGGTCGGAAGGCGCGATCAGAAAGGCACGTCGCCTTCGATGGTGGTGCGGTACAGCTTGCGGCGCTGGTCGTCCGGGCAGCCGGCCGCCAGGTGCATCAGCGAGCGGTTATCCCAGAACACCATGTCCTGCGGCTGCCACTGGTGGCGGTAGATGTGTTCCGGACGGGTGCTGTAATCGAACAGTTCGTCCAGCAGCGCGCGGCTCTCGTCTTCCGGCAGGCCGACGATGCGCGTGGTGAAGTGCTCGCTGACGAACAGCGCCTTGCGCCCGGTTTCCGGGTGGGTGCGCACCACCGGGTGCACGACCGGCTTCACTTCGTCGATCTGGGCCTGGGTCAGGTTCGGGCGCCACGGGTTCTTCTTCTGCAGATCGGCGTAGCGCGCCAGGTAGCTGTGCTCGGCCTTCGCCCCCTCGACCGCACGGCGCAGGCGGGCCGGCAGCTGTTCCCAGGCGGTGTGCTGGTTGGCGAACAGGGTGTCGCCCCCAATCTGCGGCAGTTCCTGCGCGTGCAGCATCGAACCCAGGCTCGGCGTCTCTTTATAGGAGAGGTCGGAATGCCAGAAGTGGCCGGCGTCGCCCAGGCCGATCGGATGGCCGTTTTCGCGGATGTTGGAGACGATCAGGATTTCCGGCTCGGCCGGCAGCTGGAACTGGCGCAGCACGTGGATCTGCAGCGGACCGAAGCGGCGGCTGAAGTCGACCTGCTGGCGGGGCGTGATCTGCTGGTCGCGGAACACCAGCACGTGGTGCATCAGGTGGGCGCGGTGCAGACGGCCGAAATCCTCGTCGCCCAGCGGCAGCGACAGGTCGAGGCCCAGGACTTCCGCACCGAGGGCGGCGTCGAAGGGCTTGATGGCGAAATGCTGGCGTGCCTGAGCGTGACTTGTTTCGAGTACGGCGGACATGAAGAACCTTGCTGAGTCGTGATGCGCTCAGGTTAAAGGCGCACGCTACGCCGGGCAACGAAGCTTTTCGAGGATCGTCATGCATTTTTTGACCTAGCGGCAGACCCCGTCCAGCGGCATCACCGGGTCCACCGCGCGCACCGCGTCGAGGCGGATGCCGGCATCCTGGGCGCGGCGCTCGATCAGCGTGCCATTGCCGGCGCGCGGGCTCGGATCGCGGTAGGCCGCGTCACCCTGCGCCGCGTCCAGCGTCACGTAGCGGGCGCCGGCAGCGTCCAGCTTCGCCATCACCTCCGGCAGCGTGGCCGCGCTCCAGGCGCCGAGGTGGGTCAGCAGCACCTGCGGGATCATGCGTCCATACACGCGCTGCGAGGTAGCGCGGGTGCGTTCGATGATCTGGTCGACCCGCTTCAGGTAGTCCGCCTTCATGCCGGCGATGGCGGCGCGGTCGCCCTTGTCCAGGCAGCGCGCATAGGTGTCGGTATAGGCCCAGTCGTCGAAGCTGATGCTGACGTCGGCGATGCGGTAGCCGCGCCCCGCGAGCCAGGCAGCCGCGCCGTCGTGGCGCGCCGGGTCGCTGCCGCCGTCCAGGAAGGGAAAGCGCAGCACGTGCCAGTCCTGCCCGCGCATGCGCGCCGCGATGGGCGGTTCGCCGGCGACGACGTCGTCCTGCCAGGCCTGCAGCGATTGGGCCCGGCTCAGGCCCAGGTGGCTGCGGCTGTGGTTGCCGAGCGGGTAGCCGGCGCGGCGCCATTCGTCCAGGGCGGCTTCGCTCGCGGGCTGCTCGGCGATGCGCTTTGCGTTGACGAAGCCCCAGGCTTCGGGCACGTCGTGCGCCTTCAAGGTGGCGAGGTAGGAACGGGCGATGCCGGGCCAGTCCATGCCCCTGGGCAGGGCGCCGTGGACCGGGAGGTCGTCGACGGTGACGGCGAGGTCGAAGCGCTCGGCGGCGGGCGTGGCCGCGTGCGTGACGGTCAGGGACAGTGCCGCGGCCAGTGCCAGCGCGGCGATGATCGGCTTGGTCTTCAAAAGGTGTCTCCGGCTAAGATGCGCAGTTGACTTTTCATCATCCTGCGCATTACGATGAGTCTGCATTGAAATCGATTTCAATAATAGCGCATGGGGCCACCGCGTGCCGGCCATCATATATATAAGAGACAAGAACCAGGAGACAACATGACCCGACCCGCTTTCGACCGCCGGGGCCATCGCGCCGCCGTCGTCGCCGCCATTGCGACCACTGCTGGCCTGCTGCTGGCCGGTGCCACCGCAGCGGCTTCAACTGCCCCGGCCACGCCGGCCATCAAGCTGAACCAGCTCGGCTTCCTGCCCGCCGCGCAAAAACTGGCCGTGGTCCCCGACGCCGGCGCCAAACGCTTCACGGTGCTCGACGCTGGCGGCAAGAACGTGTTCGAAGGCGACCTCGGCGCCCCCGCCACCTGGGACGCTTCCGGCGAAACCGTCCGCATCGCCGATTTTTCCGCGCTGCGCGCGCCCGGCACCTACCGCCTGCGGATCGCCGGCCTGCCCGACTCCGCGCCCTTTCCGGTCGGGCCGGACGCCTACCGCGAGCTGGACGCCGGCGCGATCCGCGCCTACACGCTGAACCGCGCCGGCATCGCCCTCACGCCCGCGGTGGCCGGCGCCTGGGCGCGCCCGGCCGGCCATCCGGACACGCGGGTCGAGATCCATCCCTCGGCGGCGTCCGCCGGGCGTCCGGCCGGCACCATCATCTCCAGCCCGAAAGGCTGGTACGACGCCGGCGACTACAACAAATACATCGTCAACTCGGGCATCAGCACGTATACCCTGCTGGCGGCCTACGAACACTTCCCGGCCTGGTTCGACAAGCTGGCGCTGCGCCTGCCGGAATCCGGCAATGGCGTACCGGACCTCCTCAACGAAGCGCTGTGGAACCTGGAGTGGATGGCGACCATGCAGGACCCGGAAGACGGCGGCGTCTACCACAAGCTGACCAACAAGGCCTTCGACGCCATGGTCATGCCCGACAGGGCCACCGCGCCGCGCTACGTGGTGCAGAAGAACACCGCAGCTACCCTCGACTTCGCGGCGACGATGGCGGCCGCCAGCCGCGTGCTGGCGCCCTTCGACAAGCAGCAGCCGGGCCGTTCCGCACGCTACCTGGCGGCGGCCGAAGCCGCGTGGGCCTGGGCCAGGGCGCATCCGCAGGTGCTGTACCAGCAGCCGGCCGACATCCTGACCGGGGGCTACGGCGACAAGAGCGTCGACGACGAATTCGCCTGGGCCGCGGCCGAACTGCTGGCCACTACCGGCAAGGAGGTCTACCGGAGCACGGCACTGGCCGCGGGCGGCAGCGCCGCACAGACGGAACCCGGCTGGGCCGACGTGCGCATGCTGGGCTGGATCACGCTGGCGCGCCCGCACGCGCAGGTGAAGGCACAGGACGCCGCCGCCGTGCGCCGGCCGCTGCTCGACAACGCCGACAGGCTGGTCGCGCGCTGGCAGGCCTCGCCCTACCGCGTCAGCATGGCGCGCAAGGATTTCGTCTGGGGCAGCAATGCCGTCATCCTGAACCAGGCGATGATGCTGGTGGCCGCGTACCGCGCCGAGCCGCGCCCGGCCTACCTGCAGGCGGCGCAGTCGGCGCTGGATTACGTGCTGGGCCGGAACGGGCCGGGCATCTCCTTCGTCACCGGCTTCGGCACGGCATCGCCGATGCACCCGCACCACCGCCCCTCGGAAGCCGACGGTATCGCAGCGCCGGTGCCGGGCTGGCTGGTGGGCGGCCCGAACCCGGGCCAGCAGGATATCAAGGGCTGCAAGGTGGCCTATCCGTCGGCGCTGGCGGCGCTGTCCTACCTGGACGATGTGTGCAGCTACGCCAGCAACGAAGTGGCGATCAACTGGAACGCGCCGCTGGTGTACGTGGCGGCGGCCTTGCAGTCGCTGGTGAAGTGATTCAGGCCAGCATCTCGGCGACGGCTGCCACCAGCGTCGCCCCTTCGACCGGTTTCGACAGCACGCGCAGCCCCTGGCCGGCGGCCTGGATCTCCATCGGATAGGCCGACACCACCGCAATCGGCAGGTCCGGGTGGAGGGGACGCACGCGTTTGATCAGTTCGTTGCCGTTCATGCGCGGCATGCGCGCGTCGGTGACCAGTGCATCGAAGGGATGCTGGTCGAACAGCTGCAGCGCCTCGACGCCGTCCTGCGCGGTCGAGACCCGGTAGCCGGCGGCTTCCAGGTAGCGCCGGAAAATATAGGTAATGGCTTCCTCGTCGTCCACCACCAGTACGTGCTTCATTCTTCCCTCTCGTTGCGAGCGTACACGCCACAGGCGAATCGGGCGGATTATAGACAATGCGCCATGCCGGGAGCGCACGTTTCGTTCCGCATGGAACCAGGGCGCCGCGAACACGCGTGTTGTTGGGCGCAAACATTCCTGTTGCCGGGTTCGCCTTCCCTGCTCTACACTGTTACGTACATACGAGCACATCGATGCCGACAGAAGCACAGGAGACAACATGGAAGACAACGCGATCCGCAGGATCGTCATCGTGGGTGGCGGCACCGCCGGCTGGATGGCCGCGGCCCCCCTGGCCCAGCGCCTGGCCGGCCGCGCCGGCGTGACGCTGGTGGAGTCGCCGGAGATCGGCACCATCGGCGTCGGCGAAGCGACCCTGCCGACCATCCGCTTCTACAACGCGTCGCTCGGGATCGACCAGGCCGACTTCATCGCCCGCACCCAGGCCACATATAAGCTTGGGATCGAATTCCGCGACTGGGGCCATGTGGGCAACCGCTTCTTCCATGGCTTCGGCGATTTCGGCCCGCCGCTGGGCGGACGCGCGCCGCACATGCACTGGCTGCGCCTGGCGCGCGCCTTCGACAGGATGCCGGCGCTGGAGAACTGGTCGATCGCGTCGGTGATGGCGCGCGACCTCAAGTTCGTCCTGCCCAACAAGAGCCAGCCCGGCGTCACCGACAGCTTTTCCTACGGCTTTCACTTCGATGCCGGCCTGTACG
>Ga0308160_10000443_pt1 | contig 80700 bp, 71 predicted proteins | sample PhyFR1_FD_201036 | JGI IMG/M metagenome (GOLD analysis project Ga0308160, IMG submission 201036) | Phyllosphere microbial communities from UC Gill Tract Community Farm, Albany, California, United States - DLSLF.R1 | ecosystem: Host-associated > Plants > Phyllosphere > Unclassified | place: USA...
CCAAGCTGTTCAACTGGCTGTTCACCATGTACAAGGGCCGCATCCGCTATGAACTGCCGATGATGTGGACCGTCTCGTTCATGATCACCTTCACCATCGGCGGCATGACCGGCGTGATGCTGGCGGTTCCGCCGGCCGACTTCGTGCTGCACAACTCGCTGTTCCTGATCGCCCACTTCCACAACGTCATCATCGGCGGCGTGCTGTTCGGCCTGTTTGCCGGCCTGAACTTCTGGTGGCCGAAGATGTTCGGCTTCATGCTCGACCGTACCTGGGGCGTGCGCTCGTTCTGGCTGTGGACGATCGGCTTCTGGTTCGCCTTCATCCCGCCGTACATCCTGGGCTTCATGGGCGTGACCCGCCGCATGAGCCACTTCGACGATCCGTCGATCCAGTGGCTGTTCCGCATCTCGCTGTTCGGCACCGTGATGATCGCCGCCGGTATCGGCTGCATGCTGGTGCAGATCGGCTACTCGATCTGGAAGCGCAAGGAACTGGTCGACGTGACCGGCGACCCGTGGGGCGGCCGTACCCTGGAGTGGGCCACCTCGTCGCCGCCGCCGGACTACAACTTCGCGTTCACCCCGGTCGTGTTCGACAACGATGCCTACACCGACATGAAGAAGGCCGGCTACCGCCGTCCGCTGTCGGGCTACGTGCCGATCCACATGCCGAAGAACACCTGGGCCGGTCCGGTGATCCCCGCGATCTCCGCCCTGATGGCGTTCGGCATCATCTGGCACATGTGGCTGCTGGTCGGCGCGTCGTTCATCGCGATGATCGCCGTCGCCATCTACCACACCTTTGATTACAAACGCGATTACTACATCCCGGCGGAAGAAGTCGCCCGCACGGAAGAAGCTCGCACCCGGATGCTCGAAGCCCATGTCTGAGATTAAAGCCACCACTGTCCCTGTCAGCGCCGCGAGCGCTGACATCAGCCAGCGTTATTACGCGGTTGAACATCACCCGGAAAACGGCACGCTGCTCGGTTTCTGGATCTACCTGATGAGCGACTGCCTCATCTTCGCCTGCCTGTTCGCGACCTATGCCGTGCTGGGCCGCAACTACGCAGGCGGGCCGTCGGGCGCCGAGATCTTCGACCTGCCGACCGTGGCGCTGAACACCGCGTTCCTGTTGTTCTCGTCGATCACCTATGGCTTCGCGATGCTGGCCGCACAGCGCAAGAACGTGCGCGCCACCCAGGTGTGGCTGGCGATCACCGGCCTGTTCGGCCTGTGCTTCCTGTTCCTGGAGCTGCAGGAATTCCATCACCTGATCCTCGAGGGCAATGGCCCGTGGCGTTCGGGCTTCCTGACCGCGTTCTTCTCGCTGGTCGGGACCCACGGCCTGCACGTGACCTTCGGTATCGTCTGGCTGGTCACGCTGATGTTCCAGGTCGGTAAGCACGGCGTCACCGGCGCCAACTACCGCCGCCTGGCCTGCCTGTCGATGTTCTGGCACTTCCTGGACGTGATCTGGATCGGCGTGTTCACCTTTGTTTATCTGATGGGAGTCCTGCCATGAGCCAGACCCACAACGCACACGGCCATGATCACGGCCACGGCCACGGCGTCGACCACGACGACCATCTGGAAGCGCACGGCAGCATGAAGGATTACATGATCGGCTTCGTGCTGTCGGTGATCCTGACCGCGATTCCGTTCTGGCTGGTGATGACCCACCAGCTGGCCCCTGGCACGACCAAGTTCGTGATCATCGGCTTCGCGGCAGTCCAGTTCATCGTGCACATGGTGTACTTCCTGCACATGAACTCGAAGTCGGAAGGCGGCTGGAACATGATGGCCATGCTGCTCACCATCATCCTGCTGTTCATCGTGCTGACCGGCTCGATCTGGGTCATGTACCACATGAACGCCAACATGATGCCGAACATGAGCAACGATGGCGGATCCGTGCATGGCATGCACGACATGCAATAACTGCGGCAGTCAATGGCAATAAACGATCGAGCGGCAGCGCCGGACGCATCCCGGCGCAAGGGCATCAGCCCTCTGCTGGCAAGCCTGGCGCTGCTGCTGATCGTGTTGTTCGCAAGTCTGGGAACCTGGCAGGTGTTTCGCCTGCAATGGAAACTGGACCTGATCGCGCGTGTCGATGCGCGATTGAAAGCCGCCCCGGTGGCGCCCCCCGCGGCGTCGCGCTGGGGCGCAATCTCCCCCGAATCCGACGAATACCGGCGCATCCTGCTGTCCGGCGTCTACCTCTACGATCTCACCACGCCGGTCCAGGCGCTGACCGAACGCGGCAGCGGCTACTGGCTGCTGACGCCGATGTGCCTGAGCGACGGCGCGATCGTGCTGGTCAACCGCGGTTTCATCGAAGCCGAACTGGGCGCGCCGACCCGTTACGCCCCCATGCGCGCGGACGCGGATCCGTGCGCGCGGGCGCGGGCGCAGGCACACGTCACTGTCACCGGCTTGCTGCGCACCAGCGAGCACGGCGCACTCATGCGCAGCAACGATCCCGCGGCGAACCGCTGGTATTCGCGCGACGTCGCGGTAATCAAGGCCGCCCGTCACATTCCGCAAGCCGCGCCGTTCTTCGTCGACGCCGGCGCTGGCCAGAATCCGCCCGGTTCGCCCGACCAGCCCGAAGGCGGCCTGACCGTCGTTTCCTTCCACAACAGCCACCTCGTGTACGCGATCACTTGGTATGCTCTGGCCTTGATGGTGGCCGGCGCATCCTGGTGGATCGTGCGCGGCCGCTTTGGCAAGGGAAACGATGAGCGATACGATCGAACTGAAGAATAAGGACGTGGGCGCCGCGGCCGCAGCCGCCGCGGGTGCGCCAGCAGTACACACGGTCGCGCGCACGGTCGCGCTGGAAGCCGACGTCGAGTACGTCGCCGGCCATAAGAACATGCTGCAGCTGATCGAGCTGCGCTGGATCGCCGTGATCGGCCAGATCACCACTATCGCCGGCGCCATGCTGGTGTTCGACGTGCGTCTGCCGCTGGTGCAGATGCTCGAGGTGCTGGCCTGCCTGATCGCCTTCAACGTCGCCAGCCACCTGCGCTGGCACGAGCATCGGCCGGTCACCAACAACGAACTGTTCCTGGCGCTGCTGGTCGACGTCGCCAGCCTGACCATGCAGCTGTACCTGTCGGGAGGCATGACCAATCCCTTCGCCTTCTTGTACCTGCTGCAGGTGATCCTGTCGGCGGTGCTCCTCGAAGCGTGGTCGACCTGGACCATCGTCGGCATCACGCTGGCTTGCCTGGCCGGGCTGGCCGCGTTCGCCAGGCCGCTGGCACTCCCGTTCGACCACGCGCGCGGTATCGGCAGCTTGTACGTGCAGGGCATGCTGATCTGCTTCATCCTGAACGCGGCGCTGCTGGTGGTGTTCATTTCGCGCATCAGCAATACGCTGCGCGGGAAAGCAGCCCAGCTGGCCGACCTGCGCCAGCGCGCCGCTGAGGAAGAACACATCGTGCGCATGGGCCTGCTGGCGTCGGGGGCCGCGCACGAATTGGGGACGCCCTTGGCCACCGTCTCGGTGATCCTCGGCGACTGGAAGCGCATGCCGGCCTTCCGCGGCGACCCCGAACTGCTGGAAGAGCTGGAAGAGATGCAGACCCAGCTCAAACGCTGCAAATCGATCGTCAGCGGCATCCTGCTGTCGGCCGGCGAGGCGCGCGGCGAGTCGGCGGCGCCGACCACGATCCGCGCTTTCCTGGACGACCTGGTCGAGGATTGGCAGGACAGCCGCCCGGTGCAGGGCTTCGAATACGTCAACCGCATCGAGCAGGACCTGCCGGTAGCGTTCGACGAAGCGTTGCGACAGATGATCGACAACGTGCTGGACAACGCGCTCGAAGCCTCGCCCGACTGGGTCGGCGTGGACGCGGTGGTCGAGGACGACACGCTGCTCTTGAGCGTGCGCGACCGCGGCCCCGGCTTCGCCCCGGCGATGCTGGCCAACTTCGGCAAGCCCTACCAGTCGAGCAAGGGCAGGGCGGGCGGCGGCCTCGGGCTGTTCCTGGTGGTCAACGTGGCGCGCACGCTGGGCGGCGCGGTGGCGGCCAGCAACCGGCCCGAGGGCGGCGCCGAGGTGCGCCTGCGCCTGCCGCTGTCGGCGATCGCGCTGGCGCGCGGCTGATGCCGGAAATGGCATCCGGCGACCAGGGCCGGCCCGCAATCGTGGATAATGTCAGGATAAGCAATGCAGAGTCAGACATGTCCGAAACAGAAGACCTACCTCAACACGAGCACGACCTCGACGCCGACGACGAACGCCTGCTGCTGATCATCGAGGACGACGACGCCTTCGCGCGCACGCTCGGCCGCTCGTTCGAACGGCGCGGCTACACGGTGCTGCAGGCGCCCGGCCTGGAGGAGGCCGCCGAGCTGCTCAAGGGCCACACGCCCGCCTACGCGGTGGTCGACTTGAAACTCAAGGGCAACAGCTCGGGCTTGGCCTGCGTCCAGCTGCTGCACCAGCACGACCCGGAGATGCAGATCGTCGTCCTGACCGGCTTCGCCAGCATCGGCACGGCGGTCGAGGCGATCAAGCTGGGCGCCTGCCAGTACCTGGCCAAGCCGTCCAACACCGACGACATCGAGGCCGCCTTCGGCCATGTCGCCGGCAACACCGACCTCGAGCTAACCAAACGCACCACCTCGGTCAAGACGCTGGAGTGGGAACACATCCACGCGGTGCTGGCCGAAACCGACTTCAATATCTCCGAAGCGGCAAGGCGATTGGGCATGCACCGGCGCACGCTGGCCAGGAAGCTGGAAAAGCAGCGCGTCAAATAGCGTTTGGAGTGCTAGACTGGGTCTTCGCGAACCCATCCTTGCCGTCCATGCGTCGGTCTGCCCCTGCCTTTTCCGCGATACCTGCAGCGCTGCTTGGCCTGGCGTTGGCGCTGCCGCTCTCGCATCCGGTGCTGGCCCAGGCTTTCCCGCCGGGTTTCGTCCACCCGCGCCCGACGCCGGAGCCAGCGCCATACACCGGACCCTTACGCCCGGGCGAGGCGGTGCCCGGCTGGTATGCGGTGCGCGACACCGAATGGGAGGTGACGCCTGACATCGTCGAGCACGTGCAGGCCTTGATCGACGAGCAGGCCAAGCGTCCGCTGGATAATTTCCGCATCCAGTATCGCGGGCTGATCCAGCATCGGCATCGCATCGTATTCATTTCAGGCTATTGCCGCAGCTTCGACATGAGCGTGCAAGACCTGATCGAGGACCGTAGGGTCGTCATGGACGGCGGCACTTGCTTTTTCAACGGCTGGTACGATGCCGATGAGCAGCGCTTCGAAGCCTTTCACTTTCATGGCCAGCGCTGACGCTGGGCTGTTCCAGCTCCCGCAACGCGCCCCCGAGCGATTTCTTATAGCGCCTCAATACCTGCGTCGATCTCGCTAGCAGACTCGTCTATTGCGCACGCCGCGCCCGAACACTTGCCTGTCGGCAGCACGACCTGCGCCATTCCATCAATCGACGAAGAGGTGATGCATGGCTAGCCACAACAACGGCCCGTACGACGGCGCCGGTTCCATCCTGAGCACGGTCGGCGGCCCGTCCGACCCCACGCCGCCGGAAAGCCTGGGCGCGACCACGCCGGAAAGCGAACGCCTGCTGGAAAAGGTCAGCGAAGAGCACGCGCTCGCGGCCGAGATGCCGTACAACGAGACCAAGCCGCTCGAGTACGGCCACGCGGCGTTCGCTCCGCATGCCGGCGAGGCGCGCAAGCCCGATACGCCGCTGGCCACCGCCAGCAGCAGCACCGAGGACATCGCCTCGCGCAAGGTCGGCGACGGCAGCCCGGAGATCGGCGACAACGCATTGAACGCCTCGCTCGACCGCGTGCGCGTCGACGATTCCGGACGCGAGCTGACCACCAACCAGGGCGTGAAGGTGGCCGACAACCAGGATTCGCTGAAGATCGGCCTGCGCGGCCCGACCGCGCTGGAAGACTTCATCCTGCGCGAGAAGATCATGCATTTCGACCACGAGCGCATCCCCGAGCGCGTCGTGCACGCGCGAGGCGCGGGCGCGCACGGCTGGTTCGAAAACTACGACGACTTATCTAACCTGACGCGCGCCGCGCTGTTCGCCAAGCCTGGCAAGCGCACGCCGACATTTGTCCGCTTCTCGACCGTGGTCGGCTCGCGCGGCTCGGCCGACACCGCGCGCGACGTGCGCGGCTTCGCCGTCAAGTTCTACACGGACGAGGGCAACTGGGACCTGGTCGGCAACAACATCCCGGTTTTCTTCATTCAGGACGCGATGAAGTTCCCCGACCTGATCCACTCGGTCAAGCCGGAGCCGCACAACGAGATCCCGCAGGCCTCCAGCGCGCACGACACCTTTTATGACTTTGCCGGGCTGTCGCCGGAAATCTTTCACATGCTGATGTGGGTCGAGTCGGACCGGGCGATTCCGCGCAGCTACCGCACCATGCAGGGCTTCGGCGTGCACACCTTCCGCCTGGTGAACGCCAAGGGCGAGTCGCACTTCTGCAAGTTCCACTGGACGCCACTGGCCGGCACCCATTCGCTGGTCTGGGACGAGGCGGTCCAGATCGCCGGCGCCGACCCGGACTTCCACCGGCGCGACCTGTGGGAAGCGATCGAGTCCGGCCACTTTCCGGAATGGGAGCTCGGCCTGCAGGTGTTCACCGAACAGCAGGCGGAACAGTTCGGCGTGTTCGACGTGCTCGATCCGACCAAGATCGTGCCGGAGGAGCTGGTGCCGGTGCACGCGGTCGGGCGCCTGGTGCTGGACCGCAACCCCGACAACTTCTTCGCTGAGACCGAGCAGGTGGCGTTCTGCACCGCCAACGTGGTGCCGGGCGTGGATTTTTCCAACGACCCGCTGCTGCAGGGACGCAACTTCTCCTACCTCGACACGCAGCTGACCCGCCTGGGCGGCCCCAACTTCCACGAGATACCGATCAACACCCCGGTAGCGCAAGTGCACAACAACCAGCGCGACGGTTTTCACCGGCAGTCGATCAACCGCGGGCGCGTCGCTTACGAGCCCAACTCGCTGGCCGGCGGCTACCCGTACCAGGCTGGCAACCGCGGTTTCGTCAGCTTCCCGCAGCAGGTCGAGGGCAGTAGCGTGCGCGGCAAGCCGGAGCTGTTTGCCGAGCACTACGGCCAGGCGCGCCTGTTCTGGAAGAGCCAGAGCCACGTCGAGCAGCAGCACATCATCGACGCCTTCGAGTTCGAGCTGACCCGCGTGCAGACGCCGGCGGTGCGGGTGCGCATCGTCGCCGGCCTGATCAACGTCGATGTGCACCTGGCCCAGGCCGTGGCCGACCGGCTCGGCATCCCGGTGCCGCCGCCGCTGCCGCGCGCGCACGATACGCCGGTTCCGGAGTACCCGGCATCGAAGTCGCTGTCGCTGCTGGCGCGGCCGGGCCGCACCGGCATCCGCACCCGCCGCGTGGCGCTGCTGGCGGCCGGCGGCGTCGACGGCGTGGTGGCGCGGCGCGCCTACGCATCCTTGCTCAAGGACGGCGCCCAACCGCGCATCGTCGGCACCCGCCTGGGCGCCGTGCGTTCGCTGGACGACGCGCCGCTCGACATCGAGGTCACGGTGCAGGCCACGCCGTCGGTGCTGTACGACGCGGTCGTGATCCCGCCCGGCGAGGCCTCGATCGCGGCGCTCGCGCGCGACCCGCGCGTGCTCGAGTTCCTGCGCGACCAGTACCGTCACGACAAGCCGATCCTGGCGCTGGGCGCGGCGCGGCGCCTGCTGGCCGCGGCCGGGATTTCCGACCTGCTGCCGAACGGCGAGCCCGATCCGGGACTGGTGGTGGCCGATGCGCCGGCGCTGGCCGCGGCGCTGGCGACCTTCAAGGCGGCGCTGGCGCGGCACAAGGTGTACGCGCGCGAGACCGATCCGCCGCGTGTGTGAAGGCGCGCGCCCAAAAGGACGTCGCCCCGGCGAAAGCCGGGGCGACGGAGAGGCTGCGCTGCGCCGATTACCAGGCGTAGCCGGCCTTCACGTAGTAGAAGCGGCCGTTGAAGCCGTACGGCGACCATACGGTGTAGGGCTGGGTGCCGTTGACGTTCAGGTTGCTTGCCGAGGTCACCTGCGCCGGATAGCGGTTGGTGGCGTTGTCGATGCCGGCGGTCAGGTTCCACGACTTAGCCAGGCGCACGCTGGCGGCCAGGTCGAGCGTCCAGGCCGGATCGTAGGTCTGGTCCAGCGCCGCGTTGTTCTGCGGGACCGTGAAGCGGCCGTAGCGGGTGGCCGTGACGCGGCCGTTCCAGATATCCCATGTGGTGTCCGCGGTCAGGCCGAGCTTGTCCTTCGGCGAGCCGACGGTCAGGCGGTTGACGGTCTGGCGGTCGACCAGCGTCAGGCCCTGGGCGGTCAGCAGCGCCGGGTTGGCGGCCACGTGGCGCACTTCGTTGTCGTTGTGGTTGTAGGCCAGCGTGAAGTCGGTGCGCGCGCTCTGCGGCAGGTGCAGGCGGTAGGTGCTGACCAGGTCCACGCCCTTGGTGCGGGTGTCGACGGCGTTGGTGAAGTAGCGCGCCGCGCCGACGAAGACGCCTTGCGCGGCCAGCGCGTTGTTCAGCACGGTCTTGCCGGCCAGCTGCAGGTTCGACGAGAACACCACGCGGTCGTCGATGTCGATGCGGTACACGTCGAGCGAGGTGGTCCAGTCGCGGCTCGGGTTCCACTGCAGGCCGGCCGACAGATTGCGCGCGCGCTCCGGCTTGAGCGGCTGCGAACCGAGGGCCAGCGCGGCGGCGCTGCCGACCGGGAAGGTGCCGGTCTGGACCAGCTGGGTGGTCTGGCCGCCGCTGCCATTCGGCACCAGCAGCTGATTGGCGGTCGTGATGGTGTAGTACTCCTGCGCCAGCGACGGTGCGCGGAAGCCGTTCGAGAAGGTGCCGCGGATCGCGAATTGCGGCGTGAAGGCGAAGCGCAGCGAGGCCTTGCCCGAGCTGGTCGAGCCGAAATCGCTGTAGCGCTCATGGCGCGCAGCGAGCGAACCCGACAACTGCTTGGTGATGTCGCCTTCCAGGTTCACGTAGATCGACTGGTTGTTGCGGCTGTTCTTGCCGGCGTTTTCGGGACGGAAGCCCGAATAGCCCTGGGCGCCGCCGCCGAAGTAGGAGCTGGGCGCGCCGGCCTCGATCTCATACGATTCGTAACGCGCCTCGCCGCCGAAGGCGACCGTCAGCGGGCCGCTCATCCACGACACCGGGATGTCGCGCGCGATGTCGAGGTTGGCCAGGTCTTCGGTCGAGATCAGCTTGCCGGCGTAGAAATGGGTCGGGCTGGCCGCGCGCAGGTCGAAGTTGACGGTGTTGTCGACGTCCAGGCTGAAGCGGTTGCTGCCGTGGTTGATGCTGGCGTCCCAGCGCCAGTCGTTCCACTGGCCGCGCAGGCCGGTGACCAGCGAATCGTCGATCGACTTGCTGTTCTCCAGCGGCTGAAAGCCGGACGGGAAGATCGACGAGCGCGGCTGGGCGTTCGGCGCGAGTGCGGCGGCGTCGCTGGCGTAGGCGGTGCGGAAGGTGGCCGCGTCCGAGGTGTCGCGCCAGCCGAAGTTGGCGAAGGCGTACCACTGGACGTTGTCGTTGATGTCGTACTGGCCGTTCACGAACACGCTGCGTGGGTGGCTGTCCGGATCGCCGTAGCGCTGGGTGCGTAGGGTGCGCAGCGGACCGGCGGCCGGGCGCGGGTCGGCGAACGAGCGGTCGGTGTAGCCCTGGTTGGCGCCCTCGACCGCGACGCGCAGCCAGCCGGCATCGCCCAGCCTGAAGCCGGTCGAGCCGCGCAGCGCGACCTGGCGGCCATCGCCGCGGTCGTAGGTGCCGGCCGTGGCCTCGACCTGGCCGCCGTCCGGGCCTTTCTTGAGAATGATGTTGATGACGCCGGCGATCGCGTCCGAGCCGTACTGCGCGGCGGCGCCGTCGCGCAGCACTTCGATGTGATCGATCGCGGCCAGCGGGATCGCGTTCAGGTCGACCGGTGCCGAGCCGCGGCCTGAGGTGCCATTGACGTTGACCACGGCCGAGGTGTGGCGGCGCTTGCCGTTGACCAGCACCAGCACCTGGTCCGGCGACAGGCCGCGCAACTGGGCCGGACGCACCGCCGAGCTGGCGTCGGCGCCGGTCGGGCGCGGGAAGTTCAGCGAGGGCAGCAGGCGCCCCAGCACGGTGGCCAGTTCGTTCGAACCGGTGCTCTGCAGCTCACGGCCGCTGATCACGTCGACCGGCGACTCGGAATCCAGGCTGCGGCGGTTCAGCGAGCGGGTGCCGGTGACGACCACGGTCTGCGGCGCTTCGGCCGCGGCTTGCGGCGCCGGCTGGCCCTGCATGCCTTCCTGGGCATGGGCGTTTCGCATCGCGGGAATCGCCGCGCCGATCAGGGTCAACACCAGCAGCGCACGCGCCGGGTTGGAGTATTGGTGCTTGAAGCTCATGTTGTTCTTTCTGTTGATTCAATCTGCCGAAGTGGGGCGCAACTTTAACAGCCTGGAAATTTTCAAGCCAATAACGAATGCGCCTATGCTTATACCCATGGAGGATAAGTGCTGCATTGCAATATCGGCCATGTGGTAAAGTCGGCACTTTACCCCGGAGCGCACATGTCCTTGAATTCCGTACCTTTACGCAAGGTCCAGACCGCCGGGCGGCGGTTGTTCGCGCCGGTGGCGGCGGGCGCGATTGCTGCGCTGCTGGTCGGCTGCGCCGGCTTGTCCGGGACGCCGTCGTCGCCACTGGCGTCGAGCTTCGTGATGATCGGCCCGGACGGCGCCCCGGTCGCGCGCGCGCTGACGGTCGCCCCGAGCTGCCCGTCGATCGAGCTGGACGGCCGCAGCGTGTCGATGCAGGTGCGTGCGCCGTTCGCGCCGATGCCGCTGCGCCCGCTCGCGCTCGGCCACGACGGCAAGCCGCGCCCGACGCCGGCTTCGAATCCGGTGCTGTCCTGCGAACTGCCGATCCCGGTCGGGACCCGCCTGGCCAGCATCGCCGGCCAGGCGCTGCCTCTGCCCCAAGCCGATTACAAGCGCATCGTCGTGATCGGCGACACCGGCTGCCGCCTGAAGGGCAAGGATTTCCAAGCCTGTAACGATCCGCAGGCCTTCCCGTTTTCGACCGTGGCGGCCAGCGCCGCCGCCTGGCACCCCGACCTGGTGATCCACGTCGGCGATTATCATTACCGCGAAGATCCGTGTCCGCGTGACCGCCCCGGCTGCGCCGGCAGTCCGTTCGGCTATGGCTGGGACGCCTGGAACGCCGACTTCTTCGCGCCGGCGCGCACGCTGCTGGCGGCGGCGCCTTGGGTGTTCGCACGCGGCAACCACGAGACCTGTACGCGCGGCGGGCAGGGCTGGCAGCGCTTCCTCGACCCGACGCCGTACACCGAGGAGCGCAGCTGCGACCTGCCGGAAAACGACGACACGGCCGACTACACCGATCCGTACGCGGTGCCGCTCGGCGGCGGCATCCAGCTGATCGTGTTCGACAGCGCCAACACCGATTACCACGGCTTCAAGCCGGGCGACGTGCGCATCCGCCGTTATGGCCGCGACTGGGACCGGATCGCCGAGCTGGCGCGGCGCAGCCCGCACAATATCGCGGTCGACCACCATCCGCTGTACGGTTTCGGCGCCCAGGAAGACGCGAAGACGAAGCAGGTCCGCCTGTTCGGCGGCGACGCAGGCCTGGTGCAGGTGTTCAGCGCCAAGACGCCGCGCCTACTGCCGTCGAACGTCGAGGTGCTGCTGTCGGGCCACGTGCACTTGCAGGAACAGGTGAGCTTCACGAACGACTTCCCGAGCCAGTTCGTGGCCGGTTTCGCCGGCACCGCCGAGGACATCGTGCCGCTGCCAGCCTCGGTGCCGCCAGGGACGCAGCCGGCCCCGGGCGCCGACGTGGCCGCGATGAGCTCATGGATCGACGGCTTTGGCTTCATGACGATGGAGCGCACCGGGCCTGATGCCTGGCAGGTCGTGATCCACGACCGCATGGGCGCGGCGGTGAATAGCTGCACTTTGGAAGGACGGCGCTCGCACTGTGCAGTCGCCCAGGTCGGCCATTGATATATTTGAACAAATGCTCTTGCTAGTCATGGGGCGCGGTGGCACAATGACTGTGTGAGCGGAGCTGCTGCCAGCCCTGCGATCAGCGATGAGGATTTGTCTTACTTCACTCCCGGTACGTCCGGGAGTATTTTTTTGGGCGCGAAAATGCGGGTCAGAACAGGGTCGACAGCGGGCCGGTGCAACAGCTCAGATCTGGGACAGCGGCAGCTTGGCGCTTTCCTCGTCGGCCACCAGCAGCGCGATCAGCTGGGCAAGGTCCTTCTCGAGACGGTCGAGGGTGTCCGGATCAAGGCTGGACAAGGCATCGGGCAGCACGCCAGTGAATGGCATCGGCGCGCTGCGCAGTACCTCGGCGCCGGCTGGCTGGATACGCAGGGCGACGCTGCGGCGGTCCAGGCCTTCGCGGCTGGTCGCCACCAGACCGCGCTCGACCAGGCTCTTGAGCAGGTTACTGGCGGTGGACTGGTGGATGTCGAGCTCGCGCGCAAGCTCGGTCACGCCGATGCCGGGCCGCTGTTCGATCACCGACAGCGCCCACAACTGAGCTCCGCCGACGCCGGCTTCGCGCTCGACCTGGCGGAAGTGGGTCTTGACCGAATTGAAGACCACTCGGAACTGGCGCAGTACGCGGTTCGCAGGGGCCAGGGCGTCTCTATTGTAATTTGATGAAGATGATGACATGCAGGAATGATAGCGGAAAACGGCTGCGGTGGCGCAGCGGCGCCGCCCAGAATAAAATGAATTTGTTCGTTTGAAAGCCTATTATGCACCTCGACCCGCAACCGACCCGAAACAATCTAATCGCTGACTGGAGGCTGTGGGCCGGGCGCATCGCCGTCGTGGCCCTGGCTGTCGCGGCCGGCTGGGTCGTGGTGGGCTTCACCTGGCTGGCCGAGCAGGCCAGCGCGTATTTCAATCAATTACGTCAAATGGCGGCCTGGACGCCGCTGCTGTGGACGCCGCTGTGCACGGCGCTGGTGGTCTGGTGCACGCGGCGCTGGGCGCCCGGCGCGGCCGGCTCCGGCATCCCCCAGGTGATGGCCACGCTCGAGCGGCGCGTGGGCGAGGGCGAGCGCGGCCTATTCGTGTCGCTCAAGCTGTCGCTGGCCAAGATCCTGCTGACCGCCGGCGGCCTGCTGGGCGGCCTGTCGCTCGGACGCGAAGGCCCGTCGGTGCAGATCGCCGCCGGCATCATGCTGCAGGCGCGCCGCCTGATGCCCGGCAGCGCCAAGGGCGGACCGACCATCGGCGTGCATGGCCTGCTGGTGGCGGGCGGCGCGGCCGGCATCGCGGCCGCCTTCAACACGCCGTTGGGCGGGGTCATGTTCGCGATCGAGGAACTGGCGCGCGCGCCGGAGCAGCGCTCGAGCGGCCTGATCATCGCGGCGATCGTGCTGGGCGGCCTGGTGGCGGTGTCGGCGCACGGCAACGGTGCCTACTTCGGCGTGATCCATGCTGCCGACATCGGCCTGCAGCTACTGTTGCCTGGCCTGCTGCTGGCGGTGCTGTCCGGCGCTGCGGGCGGGCTGTTCTCGCGCCTGCTGATCGCTTCGCTGTCCGGCGGGCCGGACCGCATCAGCCGCCTGCGCGCGCGACGCCCGGTGCTGTTCGCCGCGGGCTGCGGCCTGGCAGTGGCGGCGATCGGCGTGGTAACCGGCGGCGCCGCCTTCGGCTCCGGCTACGGTTCGACCCGCGCCATGGTCGAGGGCACGGCGACCATGCCGGCCGCCTACGCGCTGTTCAAGTTCATCGCCACCTGGATCACCACCTGGTCCGGCGTTCCGGCTGGCATCTTCGCGCCCTCGCTGGCAATCGGCGCGGCGATCGGCAACGACGTCGCGCTCGCGCTTTACCACGCCCAGGTGCCGGCGCTGATCGCGCTCGGCATGGTCGGCTTCCTGGCCGCCGCGACCCAGGCGCCGCTAACCGCCTTCATCATCGTGATGGAGATGGTCGACGGACATGCGATGGTGCTCAGCTTGATGGGCTGCGCGCTGGTCGCGTTCGGCGTGTCTCGTGTGATCAGCCCGCCGCTGTATCCGACGCTGGCGCGCCTGCAGCTTGGCCGGATTCCCGAAGCGAAGGCCGAGGCGGCGGCCGAAGCTGCAGCCGAGCCTTTAGCCGAGCCGAAAACCGTGCCCGGCGCGGCAGCGCCCAACTAAGAAGCGCCACTGAGCCGGCACGGCCGGCCGCGACACTGTATTTATGCGCGCCCAGGTCTGCTACCATGGGTCATGCATGCATGGATCGCGCGCCTCGGCCGCCTGCGACCGCGGCCACCCGAAATCGCTGCAGCGCTGGCGCTGCTCGGCGCGCTCGCCATCAGCGCCGCGCTCGCGCTCGGCGTGCGCAATGCCGAGCAGGAACGCGCCCGTTCCGAATTCCTGCAGCGCGGCGCGACCCGGGCCGCGGCGATCGAGCGCGGCTTCGCCGAGGCGCTCGACGTGCTGGGCGCGAGCCACGCGCTGTTCGCCGCGCTCGGCGATGGGCGCGAGGTAACCCGCGACGAGTTCGCCCGCTTTGCCCGGCCGCTGCTGTCGAATCATCCCTACCTGCAATCGGTGGTGTTCCACCGTCTGATCGACGACGCGCAGCGCGCTGCGTTCGAGCGTGCCCATGCACGCCTGGCGCCCGGCTACACCATCCGCGAACGCCAGGGGAATCTGTTGACACCGGCCGCGCGCCGGCCGCACTACCTGGTGGTCGACTACATCGAGCCGCTGATTCCCTACGCCAGGACGCTGGGTTACGACGTGCTGTCCTATCCGGCACAGGCGCAAGCTTTCCAGCAGGCGCTCGCGAGCGGCCAGCCGGCATCGACCGGCCTGTTGCCGCTGCTGCAAAATGCGGCCCGTCCCGGCGTGGTGCTGGTCGTACCGGTGCTGCGGCGCGGCTTGGTGGCAGGCGCCGTCGCCGTCGTGCTCGACGCCGCCAGGCTGGCCGAGCGTAACTTGGCCGGGGCTGGCCTGGTCGGGCGGCCCGGCATGGCGGTCGAGCTGCTCGGACCGTCCGCGCAAGGCTTGCGCAGCGTGTACCGGGTCGATCGCCTGCGCGAACGCGGCTCCCCGGCCTGGCACGGCTGGCTGGGAGAACCGATTTTCACGGACACGCGTCGCCTGGTGTTTGCCGGGCAGACCTGGGAGCTGCGCATGGCGGGACGCTCGACCGACCTGGCCGGCGGCGCCGCGCCGCTGCTGACGCTGGCGCTGGGCGGCCTGCTGAGCGTGGTGCTGGCGCTGTGGACGCGCGCCCACGTGGCGCGCGGCCAGCGCGTCGAAGCCCTGGTCGAGCGCCGCACCGCCGACTTGCAGGCGGCGCTGGTCGAGCTGCGCCTGTACCGGCGCGCAATCGACGCCAGCGCCAACGCCGTGATCCTGATCGATGCGCGCCGGCCCGGTTACCCGATCGTGCACGTCAATCCCGCGTTCGAGCGCATGCGCGGCTTCACGGCGCTGGACGTGGTCGGCAAGCGCTTGCTCGAGCTGGGCGAAAAGGAACCGGACCAGGCTGCAGTGGCCGAGCTGCGCGCCGCGATACGCGAGCGGCGCGAGGGGCACGCCAGCATGCGCCTGCGCCATCGCGACCGGCGCGACCTGTTCGCCGAGGTGTACATCGCGCCGGTCAAGGACCTCGACGGCAATACCACCCATTTCGTGATGACGCAGTACGACGTCACGCTGGCCAAGCGCTACGAACGGGAGCTCGAGGCACGCGCCCGCTTCGACACGCTGACCGGGCTGGCCAACCGCGCGCTGCTGCACGACCGCATCGACAGCGCCATCAATTTCACCGGCGCGCGCGGCCAGGTGTGGGTGGCGGCGATCGATCTGGACCACTTCAAGTTCGTCAACGATACGCTCGGCCACAGCGCCGGCGACGTGCTGCTCAAGGCGGCCGCGAGCCGCATCAGCGGCGCGGTCGGACGCAGCGACACCGTGGCGCGCACCGGCGGCGACGAGTTCGTGCTGGTGCTGCCCGGCCGGCCCGGCGAGGGCGAGGCGGCCGACACGGTGCGCGCCGTGCTGGAAGCGCTGGCCCATCCGCTCGAGCTGGCCGGGCAGACGCTGGTGCTGACCGGCAGCGCCGGCCTGGCCGCCTACCCGAACGACGGCAGCGACGCCGCGACGCTGGTCCAGCACGCCGAAGTCGCGATGTACCGCGCCAAGGAGATGGGCCGCAACACCGTGCAGTTCTACACGCCGACCATGAACGAACGCGCGCGCGACCGCCTGGCGCTGGAAGGCGCCTTGCGCAGCGCGCTGCTGCAGGACGAGTTTGAACTGTTCTACCAGCCCCAGGTGGAACTGGACAGCGGCCTGGTGGTCGGGCTGGAGGCGCTTATCCGCTGGCGCCATCCGAGCCTGGGCCTGGTGTACCCGGACCGTTTCATCCAGCTGGCCGAGGAAACCGGGCTGATCGTCCCGATCGGCGCCTGGGTGCTGCGCACCGCCTGCCAGCAGAACCGCGACTGGCAGCATGCCGGCTATGGCCCGCTGCGCATCGCAGTGAACCTGTCGGCGCGCCAGTTCGCCGAGCCGAACCTGGTGCGCGAGATCGCGCGCGTGCTGGACGAGACCGGGCTGGCGGCCGGCTCGCTCGAGATCGAGATCACGGAAAGCCTGGTGATGTCGGACATCGAGGGCGCGATCCGCACGATGGCCGAGCTCAAGGACATGGGCGTGCAGCTGTCGATCGACGATTTCGGCACGGGATATTCGAGCCTGGCCTACCTGCGCCGCTTCCCGGTCGACGTGCTGAAGATCGACCGCTCCTTCGTGCGCGACCTGCCCGGCAGCGCCGACGGCGGCGCGCTGGTGGCGGCGATCATCGCGCTGGCGCGCGGGCTGCGCATGCGCGTGATCGCCGAGGGCGTCGAGACCGAGGAGCAGCTCGATTACCTCAAGCGGCGCGGCTGCGACGAGGTGCAGGGCCACGTGTACGCGCGCGCCGCGCCGCACTTCGAAGTCGAGGCGATGCTGCGCGCGGGCCGTCCGGTGCGCCCGCATACCGTGGCGGCGCGCTAGCGTACCGTGCCGGGCCGCGCGCTCGGCTATACTTGCGCCATTGTTAACATCGAGTGTCAGTGGACGGGAACGGATTGTGGATGACCATCAGGACGGCAAGGATTGGGATGGACGCGAGCGGCGCTTGCTCGACCGCGCGGGCGCGCGCGCGCGGGCCGAGTACGCGCGTGCGAAGGGCGAGCTGCTGCGCCGGCCGCCGCTGCAGCGCGTGCTGCTGGTCGCCGCCGGCCTGCTGCTGCTCCTGATCGCGCTGTTCGCGATCTATATCGCGATCCTGTTCCCGCTCACGCCGAAGATCGAGGATGTCAAGCAGGCGCGCGTGGCGCGGCCGACCGTGGTCCTGTCGAGCGACGGGCGCGAGCTGGCCAGCTTCGAGCAGGGGCTGCAGGAAAAGGTCTCGCTGTCGCAGGTGTCGCCGAACGTGATCAACGCCCTGATCGCGACCGAGGACCGGCGCTTCTACGAGCACCACGGCGTCGACTTCACCCGCATCGGCGGGGCGCTGCTGGCCAACCTGCACGGCGACGCCCAGGGCGGCTCGACCATCACCCAGCAGCTGGCGCGCAACATGTTCCCGTCCGAGATCGGCAGCGCGCGCAACGTCAACCGCAAGCTCAAGGAACTGATCACCGCCTTCAAGATCGAGAACACCTACAGCAAGCCGGAGATTCTCGAGGCTTACCTGAACACGGTGCCCTTCCTGTACAACACCTACGGCATCGAGATGGCCGCGCGCACCTACTTCAACAAGTCGGCCAGCCAGCTGTCCGAAACCGAGGCCGCGACCCTGGTCGGCATGCTCAAGGGCACCGCCTACTACAACCCGGTCACCAACCCCGAGCGCTCGCTGGCGCGTCGCAACGTGGTGCTCGCGCAGATGCTGAAAGCCGGCGTGTTCAACGAGTCGCGCTACCGCCAGCTGGTGCAGAAGCGCCTCGGCGTCCATTTCACCCGTCAGCAGGAACACAGCGGCAAGGACGACCATTTCACCGCTTACGTGCGCAAGTGGCTGCTCGACTGGGCCGCCAAGAACGACGTCGACCTGGCCCAGGACGGCCTGGTGGTGCAGACCACGCTCGACTACGACCTGCAGCAGTCGGCGCTGGCCTCGGTCGAGCGCCAGGCCAATGCGCTGCAGGCGATCGCCGACGTCGACTGGGCCCACTCGTGGCCGATCAACGCCAGCCAGACCGATACCTACATGGCGATGCGACCGGGCGTCGCGCCGTTCGAATACTTCTGGGCCTCGCACGGCGACCTGCTGGCGGAATTCGTGCGTGAGTCGGGCGAATACAAGCGTGCGGTGGACGGCGGCGAGGCGCCCGAGGCCGCGCTCAAGCACCTGATGCGCGACCGCGACTTCATGCGCCAGCTGAAGGCGTCCAAGTCGCGCCTGCAGGCCGGCTTCGTCGCGATGGACCCGACCAATGGCGAAATCAAGGCCTGGGTCGGCAGCCGCAACTTCCAGCGCGAGCAGTTCGACCACGTGGCCCAGGCTACACGCCAGCCGGGATCGACCTTCAAGCCGATCGTCTACGCCGCCGCGCTGCAGGCCGGCATCACGCCCGAGCACCCCTACCTGGATGCGGCGCGCACGCTGCGCTTCCCCGACGGCACCGTGTGGCGCCCGACCGACATGACCGGCACCAGCGGCGGCATGATCCCGATGCGCAACGGCCTGGTGTATTCGAAGAACACCATCACCGCGCAGGTGATCCGCGACGTCGGCGTCGCGCCGATCGTCAAGCTGGCGCGCGACATGGGCGTACGCCAGAGCAAGCTGTCGGCGGTGCCCTCGATCGGCCTGGGCTCGAGCCCGGTCACGCTGCTCGAGATGGTCAGCGCCTACACTACCATCGCCTCGGGCGGCGAATACCGCCGGCCGGTGTTCGTGCGCCGCATCAGCGACCGCGACGGCAAGGTCATCGCCGATTTCGGTTCCCAAAAGCCGGAACGCGTGCTGCCCCAGCAAACCGCCGAGACGCTGCTCGACATGATGCGCGGCGTGATCAACCGCGGCACCGGCACCGCGATCCGCTACCGCTTCGGCATCACCGGCGACGTGGCCGGCAAGACCGGCACCACCCAGAACAACGCCGACGCCTGGTTCATCATGATGCACCCGAACTTGGTGGCCGGCACCTGGGTCGGCTTCAACGACAACCGCGTGACGATGCGCTCGAACTACTGGGGGCAGGGCGGCCACAGCGCGATCCTGCTGGTCGGCGACTTCTTCAAGGACGTGCTGGGCAGCGGCAAGATCGACCGGGACGCGGAATTCCCGGGCTACCACAAGCCGGTGGCGGCGCCGCCGCCGGCGCCTGCCGAGGATGTCGAGGAAGGCGGCGACATGCAGGAGGAGGGCGCGCCTTCCGACAACCCGCAAGGCCCGCCGCCGGAGCAGGATGCGGCGCCGGAGCCGCCGCCGCCGCCGACCGGCAATTCGCAGCAGCTGCCGAACGACGCGTAAAAAGCGGGATGACGGCGGCGGCCGCAAGGGCGCTGCCGTCCGGATGCGCGGCGCTTACAGGATCGGCGTGCCGCCGGTGACCGGCAGGCGGGCGCCGGAGATGTAGCTGGCTTCGTCCGAGGCCAGCAGCACGTAGGCCGGCGCCAGTTCGGCCGGCTGGCCAGGACGTCCCAGCGGTGTCTCCTTGCCGAAGCTGTGGACTTTTTCCGGCGGCATGGTCGACGGGATCAGCGGCGTCCAGATCGGGCCCGGCGCCACCGAGTTCACGCGGATGCCTTTCTCGCCCAGCAGCTGGGCCAGGCCGGCGGTGAAGTTGGCGATCGCGCCTTTCGTGGTGGCGTAGGCCAGCAGCTGCGGCGACGGCTTGTCCGAGTTGATCGAGGTGGTGTTGATGATCGAGCCGCCGGCCTTCATGTGCGGCACCGCCGCCTTGCAGATGCAGAACATCGCGCCGATGTTGACGTCGAAGGTGCGGTCCCATTCCTCGTCCGGGATTTCCTCGATGGATTCGTGCGTCATCTGGAAGGCTGCGTTGTTCACCACCACGTCGATCTTGCCGAAAGCTGCCATGGCCTGGTCGACGATCGCGCGGCACTGGGCGGGCTCGGCGATGTCGCCCGCTACCAGCACCGCCTTGCGGCCGGCCTGCTCGACCAGGCGCGCGGTTTCCTTCGCATCGTCGTGTTCGTTCAGGTAGGCGATCAGCACGTCGGCGCCTTCGCGCGCGAACGCGATCGCGACCGCGCGCCCGATGCCGCTGTCGGCGCCGGTGATGATCGTGGCCTTGCCATTCAGGCGGCCGTGGCCAACGTAGCTCGATTCGCCGTGATCGGCCTTCGGCGTGAGTTCGCTTTCGTGGCCCGGCGGGGCGATCGCTTGTTGTCCTTGTTGCTGCTCCAGTTGCGAGTCTTTATCGGGCATGCTACCTCCTGTGAAATCTGCGCGGCGTGCGCAAGGTTTGTGTGCAAATTCTAGGTAAGCGGTGGGCATGGCGGCGCGCGCCTGCCGCACCGCATCGTTTCAGCGCACCGGGCGCGGCTGTGGCTGCGCTTGCGGCTGCAGCTGCGGCTGTAAAGCGTCGCCGTCGCCGTGGCGCGGATCGTTGACCGCGGCTGCGTGCGCACCGGCATCGCGCATCAGGAATTCCTGGGCGCGTGGCGAACTCGAGATGCCCAGCTCGCGCAGCAACGCCATCGTCTCGAGCAGTACCGCCTGCTGGGTCGCGAGGAACAGGCCGTAGTTCGGGTCGGTCAGGTTGTAGACGATGTCGTACTCGAGATAGTTCTGGTCCATCACGGTCAGGTTCACGTGGTCCAGCTTGACCTTGTCCTTGGCCGTGATGATCGCGGCCAGGCGTTCCGGGATCCTCGCGGCCAGGTCGGGCGCGGTGGTCGGGTTCACGCGCAAGGTGTACTGGACCCGGCGCGTGCTCTGGCGCTTGAAGTTGTGCACGACCTTCTTGAGCAGCTCGGCGTTGGCGATCACGATCTGCTCGCCCGAGAGCGCGCGCACGCGCGTGGTCTTCAGGCCGACATGCTCGATGGTGCCGGAAAATTCGGGCACCGAAATCGCGTCGCCGACCTCGAACGGCTTGTCGGTGGCGATCGACAGCGAGGCGAACAGGTCGCCCAGGATGTTCTGCACCGCCAGCGCCACCGCCACGCCGCCGATGCCTAGGCTGGCCACGAAGGTCGACACGTTGATGCCCAGGTTGGACAGCATCGACAGCAGGAAGATGGTCCAGACGCTCCATTGCAGCGCCCAGATCACCAGCGTGTGCGCCACCGTCACCTGGTCGTCTTCCAGGCCCCGGCCGTGCACCTGGAAGTAACGGCGCGCGGTGACGGCGATCGCGCGGTGCAGGTAGATCGCGATCTGCACGCCGAGCGTGATGAACCACAGGTGGCCGATGCGTTCGTGCCACGGCGCCGGCAAGTCCAGCACCGACAGGCCGATCAGGATCGAGGTAGCCAGTATGGCCAGGTTGCTGGTGCGCGCCAGGGTGTTGCGCAGCACTTCGACGATGGGTTTATGGGCGCGCGCGTCGTCGAGCTTGTCGAGGCGGCGCCGGAACAGCGCGACGGCACCGTGCAGTGCGATGAAGGCCAGCACCGCCGCGCACAGGGCGACGGCCGCATTGGTCCAGGTGATGTCGAGCGTGGAGACATAGCCGCGAATTGTCATTGGGCTCCTTTCGGTATCGCTGAGCCGTGGCGCGCGGACGCGTCGGCGGACTGAAGGCGGAGGGGCGCGTGGGCGCCGATGATGGGCGGTCCGACGCAGGGGCCGGATGGACGCTGCCACGCACGCCAACGGTATGGCAGCGCGGCGCCCGCCCACCGGACGCGCGGTCCGGTGGGCGGGCGGATGGGGCGGGCGGTCAGTACCGCTCAGCGCTTTCAGCTGGGTGCTGTCAGCTCAGTGCTTCGTGACGCCCAGGTGCTGGCGGACCGCGTTGACGCTGTTGCCGGCCGTGTGTACGGCCTGCTCCAGCTGTTGCTCCGTCACGCCGAGTTCACGGGTCCAGTACTGGACTTCCCACTTTTCGCTGAGGCTGATGCGCGAGCGGTCCTGCGGGCCGCGGTTGTGCAGATCGTCTGACATGATGATCTCCTTATCAATGTTCCGAGACCAGTCTCGCACCGGGTCAAACGCCGTTCTGTTCGTTGACGAACGTATACATCGCATTGATGCCATTGTTCTTGTCGAAACGGAAAGCGCCAGGGCGGCAGGGATTGCTGTCGCCCTGGCGCGCGGCCTATTTCCTGATGCACCAGCGCCAGCCAACACATCGGGAATTTATTTTGCAACTAACCGACAAATTCATCCAAACAGCCCAAAACGCGCCACCAAGTCAAAGACCCGCGCCCGGTCCGCGTATCCGGCAAGGGTGGTGCACCGGCCGTCTTTTGAGGTACGCTACCGTTATTAGTACAACAATCAGAACTGCAAGACATAAAGGAGTTCGCCGCATGACCCAACCCTACGACACCACCCAGCCCGAGCGCAGCGCCGTCGACGCGCTGCCCGGCGTGGTCGCCCTCGACTTCGGCACCAACTGGTGTGGCTACTGCAAGGCCGCGGAAGGCGCAATCGAGTCCGCGTTGCAACCCTATCCGAACGTCCGCCACGTCAAAGTCGAGGATGGCCCGGGCCGGCCGCTGGGCCGGTCGTTCAGCGTCAAGCTGTGGCCGACGGTGGTGGTGCTGAAAGACGGTCAGGAGGTTACGCGCGTGGTTCGCCCGAGCGATGCGTCCGAGCTGAACAAGGCCCTGCAGCAGGCTGGCGCCGCATGAGCGCTGTCGACACCCAGATCCCGCGCGCGCTGAACCGTCCGGCCACGGTGCTGTTCGCAAGCCTGATCGGCACCACCATCGAATTCTTCGACTTCTATATCTACGCCACCGCTGCGGTGCTGGTGTTTCCCAAACTGTTCTTCCCGGCCGGCGATCCGGCCGCGGCGACGCTGCAGTCGCTGGCGACCTTCGCGATCGCTTTCTTCGCACGCCCGGTCGGTTCGGCCGTGTTCGGCCACTTCGGCGACCGCATCGGCCGCAAGGCCACGCTGGTGGCGGCCTTGCTGACCATGGGCGTGTCGACGGTCGTGATCGGCCTGCTGCCGACCTATGCCACGATCGGCACCGCCGCGCCGCTGCTGCTGGCGCTGTGCCGCTTCGGCCAGGGCCTGGGACTGGGCGGGGAGTGGGGCGGGGCGGTGCTGCTGGCCACCGAAAACGCGCCGCCGGGCAAGCGCGCCTGGTACGGCATGTTCCCGCAGCTGGGCGCGCCGCTCGGCTTCTTCCTGTCCGGCTCGACCTTCCTGCTGCTGTCGCAAGCGATGAGCGATGCCGACTTCTTCCGCTACGGCTGGCGCATCCCGTTCCTGGCCAGCGCGCTGCTGGTGGCGGTCGGCCTGTACGTGCGCCTGAAAATCACCGAGACGCCGGCGTTCCAGGCGGTGCTGGACCGTAACGAACGGGTCAAGCTGCCGGTGGCCGAGGTGTTTCGCGCACACCCGGGCGCGCTGGTGCTGGGCACGCTGGGCGCGACCGCGACCTTCGTGATCTTCTACTTAATGACGGTGTTCGCGCTGTCCTGGGGCACGACCGCGCTGCATTACTCGCGCCAGACCTTCCTGCTGCTGCAGCTGTTCGCGATCGTGTTCTTCGGCCTGACGATCCCGCTGGCGGCGATCCTGGGCGATAAGCGCGGCGCACGTTTCGCGATGATCGCGGTGTCGGTGGCGATGATCGTCTTCGGTTTCCTGTTCGGGCCGATGTTCGGCTCCGGAAGCATGGGCATGGTGACGCTGTTCCTGGTGCTCGGCCAGTGCCTGATCGGCATGACTTACGGGCCGCTCGGCACGCTGCTGTCCGAAATGTTCCCGGCGGAGGTGCGCTACACTGGCGCTTCGCTGACCTTCAACCTGGCAGGCATCCTGGGCGCGTCGCTGGCGCCGTACGCGGCCACCTGGCTGGCCACGAAATACGGGCTGCAGTACGTCGGCTACTACCTGGGCGCGGCTGCGCTGATCAGCCTGGCGGCGCTGCTGCTGACGCGGTCGTCCGCGCCGGCGCTGCGCGTGGAGCATCGATAGGAGGACGGCACATGGAGCAGGGTGCGGGACAGGACGGCGGACAGCACGCAGCGCGGAACGCACACCTGAGCGGCGGCTGCGCCTGCGGGGCGGTGCGCTACGAAGCGCACGGCGAACCCTTCCACCGCACGCTGTGCCATTGCAGGGACTGCCGGCGCGCCACCGGGGCGCCGGCGGTGGCCTGGTTCAGCGTCCATGCCGATGCGCTGCGCTGGGTATGCGGGCGGCCGCGCTGGCGCCGCTCAAGCTTGCCCGTCGAGCGCGCGTTCTGCGCCGACTGCGGCACCCAGCTGGCCTACCGCCACGCTGGACACCCCGATGAAATCGACGTCACCACTTGCAGCCTGGACGACCCGGACCGCGCCGCGCCGCTCGACCATACCCAGAACGCCTTTCGCCTGCGCTGGCTGCACCTGGCGGACGACTGGCCGGTCTATCGCGGCGCACGCGTGAACTAAAAACCACAGTCGGCCAGTCGTGCGCGCCTAAAGATTTCGAATCGTTATTATTGGCGCTCCTTAACGTTTCGGAGTGGTTCATGTCACAATCCTTGCTGCGTCTTGCTGCCGGTTCCCTGTTGATGTCCGTTGCCTTGTGCGCTACCGCCGGCAACAACAAGTATGCCGCGCATCAGAACCAGGCTGCATATAATTCGTCCAGCGACTTCACGCTCTCCGGCGTGCTGCAGGAAACCCCGGGACCGATGGCGCGCTGCCCGTCCAACTTCGGCGGCACGATCGCAGGCTTCGGCGACAGCAACCTGTTCGGCAAAGTGGGCTTCCTGTCGAGCGACTGCATCACCCCGAACGGCAGCGGCTACACCTTTAGCGCCGGCCACTTCATCATCACCACGATGACCGGCGAGCTGGTGTTCGCCGACTACAGCGGCCAGTTCGTCCCGACCGGCGTAGGCGCCAACTTCGCGTTCAGCAACGCTACGTTCCAGATCACGGGCGGCACCGGCCGCTACGCCAAGGCGAGCGGCGGCGGCGACCTGACCGGCGGCGAAGACATGTCCACCGGCAGGGGCACGATCCAGCTGAAAGGCCGCATTCTGCAGAACTGATTCGGCTCAAGCAGTCAACGACGAAAGCCGCAGCGGATCCGCTGCGGCTTTTTCGTTGGCGCTCAGGAAGAGCGGCTTAGAACATGCGGCTCAGAACGAGTAGACCAGCGTCAGCGAGGTCTGGGTGTCGGTGTTTTTCTTGTCGACCGGGACGTTGGTGTCGTTGCGCGCGCTGAACGCCGCCTTCATCTGCATCGTCCCGTTGATCTTGGTGCTCAGCGAGGTCTCGGCGACCGTGTGCATGTTCGAAGTGCCGCGCTCGACGTTGACGGTCTGGGCGAACTGCGCCGACGGGCTGACGCGCCAGCGCAGCTGAGCCGCGCCGTGCACCGTCATGCCCGATTCCTCGCCGCCGGCCGCGTTCTCGCCGTGAAAGTAGCCCGGACCGACTTCGACGTCGATGGTCTTGTCCTCGCGCTTGAGTAGCTGGGTGCCGTAACCGATCGCCAGCGTCGAGTAGCGCGTGTAGGCGCCGAACTTGTCGGCCACGTGCGAGCCCAGCAGGAAGGCGCGCTGCCCGTCTTCGAGCAGCTTGTAGGCCGCCTTGGCCGAGGCCGAATAACGCTCCGCCGAGCGGGTCTTGGTATGGCTGCCGTCATTGTTGATGACGTCGTCTTCCTTGAAGTACCCGCTGACGATGTATTCGTTGCTCCAGTTGAGCATTTCCTGGCGCGCGTCGATCTTGCCCGTGACCGAGGTGCCGGTGGTGTTGCCGGTGGTCGAGATAGCACCGAGCTCGGCCGAGGTGTACCAGCTGCTGCCTTCCGGCACCGCGGTCTTGGGCGCTTGCGTGAAGTAGGAGGACTGCGGCGCGTTGTCGACGAAATCGTCGGCAGCGCCGGCATGGGCGGCCCGGGCAACGCCGGCAGCGGCGAGCGCCGCGTAAAACATCAGAGATTTCATAGGCATCTGTACGGCTGCGGTCTGCCGCCCGGAGGCGAGGGACAGCCTGTCGTTCATGGATGATCCGCCTGCGGCATGCAAATCGATTCGACGATTCAAAGAAGCGATCCGATCCGGCGGGGAGGCGTCATTGTAGCCCAAACTCGCGCCGCCACACCTTACCATCCGTAAATTTACGAATTCCCGCCAGTTGTATAGATAATGTAATTGTTAACTCGCCAATCATTGTGTTTGCAATGGTGATGGAGGCATGCCTAGAATGCGCCCTTTGCCGCACATACCGGCACGAATGTATAAGAGGATTAGTTTGATCCGGTTAGTCATCGCCGACGATCATGAATTGATCCGTGAAGGAATCAAGAAAATCGTCCGCCCCAACGCCGACCTAAAAATCGTCGGCGAAGCAGCAGACCTGAACCAGGCCCTCGCCTTGATCGCGCAGGTGCGCCCCGACGTGGCGGTGCTCGACATCAGTCTGCCCGACGCCGACGGCTTGGACGGACTGGCCGCATTGCGCCGCCACTTTCCGGCGCTGCGTGTGGTCATGCTCAGCATGCACCCGGAGCAGCGTTACGCGGCGGCGTCGCTGCGCGCCGGCGCCTTCGGCTACGTGCCTAAAGGCGTGGCCGCGTCCGAGCTGGTCGACGCCGTACGCTGCGCTGCGCGCGGCGAGACCTGGGTGAGTCCGCGCGCCAGCGCCTTGCTCGCCCACGACCCGGCAGGCAAGGTGCATTACCTGGCCCACCACAGCCTGACGCGGCGCGAGCAGGAAATCGTCGCGTTGATCGGCGCCGGCCTGCAGATCAAGCAAGTAGCGGCCGAGCTCGGCATCAGCGTCAGCTCGGTCAACACTTACCGCAGCCGCATCTTCCGCAAGATGGGGCTGGCGTCGAACGCGGCGCTGATCCGCTACGCGGTCCAGCACGGCTTGGCGCGCTGACACGCCTCCTGTTGCCATTTGCCAACAATGTAAATTTGGCGGCGTCATTAGATTTGCGACATGTTGCGCTAGGCGGGTCAAAAGCGGGTCAGTGAAATCCGCGTGCTTGCTCGACAAATTCGTCAAAAACCGTATGGGTGCTGGCGTTTCCGGGTCACGATTTCGATGAGTCGAGAGGAGGCACGGTAGCGTCTGTACATACAATTGCGCCACAATGTAGCATCGGCGCAATGCTGTCAAACTGCTCATCATGGCTATCATGGATGCAAGAAATCGGCCGGCGAGCGCGCTGCAACGGCCGTGATGCTTTCATGGAGACAGCGCGGGGCGCGGCCTGGCCGGCCGCACCGACGCCTCACACAATGACAACGAACCGAGAGACAACCGTCGTGCCGGGCATCCTTGACATCCTGGTGGTCGAGGACAGCCCCACCCAGGCGCAACACCTGGTGCGTCTGCTGGCGGAGGAGCCGCTCTGGCGCACCCGGGTCGCGCCCGACGGCTTGCGCGCGTTGGACGCGGTGCGCGCCCGGCGTCCGGACCTGGTGATCAGCGACGTCGCCATGCCAGGCATGGATGGCTACACGTTGTGCCGCACGCTCAAGGCCGGGCCCGGCGGCGCGGCCCTGCCGGTGATGCTGCTGACCACCCTCAACACGCTGGAAGACATCGTGCGCGCGCTCGAAGCGGGCGCCGACGGCTTCCTGTCAAAGCCCTACGATCCGCAGCAGCTGCGCGAGCGCGTGCGGCGCATGCTCGACGAGCGCGCGCGTGGCGTGCCGGCCGGGGCGCTCGAATTCATGCCGGCCGAGCGGCGCCAGGTGCTCGACCTGCTGGTCTCGACTCACGACGGCGTGGTGCGCGCCAACGCCGAACTGGCCGCGCAACAGGACGGCCTGCGGCGCATGGTCGGCACGCTCGACCTGCTGGGCCGCGTGGCGGGCGCGCTGAACGTGGCGTCGAACGAGACGGCGGTGGCCGATGCCGTGGTGGGCCACCTGCTCGAATTGCCGGCGCTGCGCGGCGCCGGCCTGTCCGGCGCCCAGCCCGATGGTGCGCTGCGGCTGTTGGCGGGCCGCGGCCTGGCGCCCGGTTCACGCTGCCCGGATTGCGCCCACTGCGGCGAGAGCGGCAACCTGTGCCTGCCGCTGCAGGCCGGCGGGGGCCGGGTCGGGGTGCTGCACGTCGCGCCCGCGTCCGGGACGGCGCTGGCGCCCGAGCAGCGCAGCATGCTGGGCGGCGTGGCGGCCCAGGTAGCGGCGGCGCTCGCGCGGGTCGGCATGATGGCGCGCCTGGAGGCGCTGGTGGTCGAACGCACCGAGGCGCTGCGTTCGGAAAAAAACCGGCTGTCGGCCGTGGTCGACACCGCCGGCGCGCTGGTCTTGCTGGCCGAGCCGGATGGGCGCATCGTGCTGTTCAATCGCGCCTGCGAAGAGTCGCTCGGCTGGCCTGCGGCGGAGGCGATCGGCCGGCGCGCCTGGGAGGTGCTGGTGCACGGCGAGGGCGAGTGTGCGCTGCACGGCTTGTTCGACGCCTTGCGCGAAGGCGGCGCGCTGCCGCAGCTGCAGGGTGAATGGCGTACGCGCGATGGCCGCGTGCGCACGATCATGTGGACGAATACCGCGCTCACGCGCGCCGACGGCAGCGTCGAATACCTGCTCGCCACCGGCATCGACGTCACCGAACTGCGCGGCGCCGAGGAGCGGGTGCGCTACATGAGCGAGTTCGACGCGCTCACCGGCCTGCCCAACCGCCTCCTGCTGCGCGAGCGCGTGCGCCAGATGCAAGACCAGCTCGAGCCGCTCGCGCCGCCCCAGGGCGTGGTGCTCGGCTTGATGCTGCTGCGCTTCGGGCGCATGCCGCTGATCCGCGAGGCGCTCGGGCCGCGTGCCGAGCAGTCGGTGCTGCAGCAGGCCGCCGAGCGCCTGCGCGAGGACGGTGGCTTCGATGCAGTCGGGCGCTTTTCCGAAGACGCGTTCGCGCTGGCGGCGCTGCGCGGCGGCGACGACGAACTCGGCGTGCTGGCGCGACGCCTGCTTGCCGTGCTCGGCGCACCTTACCTGTACGATGGCCAGGAGCTGCACCTCGACCCCAGCATCGGCATCGCGATCTACCCCAACGACGGCCCCGACTTCGAAAGCCTGGCGCGCGGCGCGGAGGCGGCGTTGCGAGCGGCGCTCGAGGGCGTCGGCCAGCGCTACGCGTTCTACCGCCCCGAACTCAACCGCGACGCCAACGAGCGCTTCCGCCTGGAGGCGGCGCTGCGGCGCGCGATCGAACGCGGCGAACTCATCCTGCATTACCAGCCCCAGGTCGACCTGAGCAGCGGCCGCATCGTCGGCGCCGAGGCGCTGGTGCGCTGGCAGCATCCGGAACGCGGCCTGATCTCGCCCGCGACCTTCATTCCGCTGGCCGAGGAATCCGGACTCATCATGCCGCTCGGCGAGTGGGTGCTGGCGCGCGCCTGCGCCCAGCTGGGCGAGTGGCAGCGCGCCGACCTGCCGCTGGTGCCGATCTCGGTGAACCTGTCGGCGCTGCAGTTCTCGGCACAGATCGTGGGCGTGCTACGGCGCATCCTGGACGAGCACGGGATCGATCCCGGCCTGATCGAGCTGGAACTGACCGAGACCGCGTCGATGGCCGATGCCGGCCGCAGCTGCGAGCTGCTGGCGCAACTGAAGGCGATGGGCGTGCACCTCGCAATCGACGATTTCGGGACCGGCTACTCGAACCTGAACTACCTGAAGCGCTTCCCGGTCGACAAGCTCAAGCTCGACCAGTCCTTCGTGCGCGACATCATGAGCGATGGCGACGATCTGGCCATTTCGCGCGCGGTGGTAGCGATGGCACACGGCCTGCGCCTGACCGTGGTGGCCGAAGGCGTCGAATGCGCCGGCCAGCTCGAGCTGCTCGCCGGGCTGGGCTGCGACATGGTGCAGGGCTACCTGTTCAGCGCACCGGTGCCGGCGGACGTGTTCGCGCACCTGCTGGTCGACGGGCCGCTGGAGCTGCGGCCACGGCGGCTGCCCGCGTGCTAGCGGGCGCGCCGCCGATCGGCACGCCGCTCAGCTGCCGACGTAGACGAACTTGAACGTGAACAGCGCCGCGATTACCCAGATCACCGGCTTGACTTCGCGTGCGCGCCCGGTGGTGAGCTTGAGCGCGGCGTAGGTGATGAAGCCGAAGGCGATGCCCTCGGCGATCGAGTAGGTAAACGGGATCACCAGCGCGGTGATCGCAGCCGGCACCGCCTCGGTGGTGTCGTCCCATTCGATCTCGCCGAGGTCGCGCAGCATCAGGCAGGCGACGAACAGCAGCGCCGGCGCGGTGGCGTAGGGCGGCACCACGCCGGCCAGCGGCGCGATGAACAGGCAGGCCAGGAACAGCAGCGCGACCGTCAGCGCCGTCAAGCCGGTGCGCCCGCCGGCCTGCACGCCGGCCGCGCTTTCGACATAAGCGGTGGTGCTCGAGGTGCCGAGCAGGCTGCCGGCGATAATCGCGCCGCTGTCGGCCAGCAGCGCACGGTTCAGCCGGTCCATTTTTCCTTCCACCAGCAGCCCGGCGCGGCCGGCCACGCCCATCAGCGTTCCAGTGGCGTCGAACAGCTCGACCAGGAAGAACACAAGCACCACGTTGAGGATGCCGACCGCCAGCGCGCTCTTGACATCCAGCGCCAGCAGCGTCGGCGCCAGCGAGGGCGGGGCGGAGACCAGGCCATGGAACTGGTTCCCGCCGAAGAAGAAGCTGAGCACCGTAACCGCGACGATGCCGATCAGGATCGCGCCGCGCACGCGCAGGCGGTCGAGCGTCACGATCAACAGGAAGCCGACGATGGCCAGGATCGCGCCCGGCTGGTGCAGGTCGCCGGCCTTGACCAGGGTCGGTTCGCTGGCGACCACGATGCCGGCGTTCTTCAGCGCGATCAGGGCCAGGAACATGCCCAGGCCGACCGTGATCGCGACCCGCAGCGAGCGCGGGATGCCATTCACGATCATCGCGCGCAGGCCGAACACCGAGGCCAGGATGAACAGGCAGCCGGACACGAACACCGCCCCCAGCGCGGCCTGCCACGGCAGCTTCATGCCCAGCACGACGGCATAGGCGAAGTAGGCGTTCAGGCCCATGCCGGGCGCCATCGCGATCGGATAGTTGGCGTACAGCCCCATCACCGCGCTGCCCAAGGCCGCGACCAGGCAGGTGGCGACGAACACGGCTTCCTTGGGCATGCCGGCGTCTCCCAGGATCTGCGGGTTCACGAAGATGATGTAAGCCATGGTCAGGAAGGTCGTCAGTCCGGCCAGCATTTCGGTGCGCACGTCGCTGCCGCTCTGGCGTAACTGGAAAAGCTTTTCGAACATCGGGACTCCCTGAACGTCATTGTAAATGCCGGAAGGATAACACCGCACGGGCCCTCCCGGCATGCGATGGCCGGCGGGCCGGCATTGCCGCTTTTTTACGGATAAAATTGCAGCAACATAGTTGCAGGAAAACATAGGAAGCCGGATGCAAGCCCAACAAACCGTCTACGCGATCGGCGAATGCATGATCGAGCTGCAGCGCAGCCTCGAGCTCGATGGCGTCATGGATTACCGCTTCGGCGGCGACACCCTCAACGCCGCCGTCTACATGGCGCGCCTGCTCGACCCGGCGCGCACGCGCGTGGCCTACGTGACCGGCCTGGGCGTGGACGGCATGTCGGCCGAGATGCTGGCCAGCTGGGAGGTCGAGGGCATCGACACCTCGTGCGTGCAGCGCATGCCGGACCGCCTGCCCGGCATCTACATGATCGAGACCGAAGCTTCGGGCGAGCGCCGCTTCCACTACTGGCGCCGAGATTCGGCCGCGCGCCACTGGCTCGAAGCGCCAGACGCGGGCGAGGTGTTGCTGCAGCTGGCCGGCGCCCGCATGGTCTACCTGTCCGGCATCAGCCTGGCGATCCTGTCCCCGGCCCACCGCGAATTGCTGATTGCGGCGCTGGCCGAGTGCCGCGCCGCAGGCGGCAGCATCGTATTCGACAACAATTACCGGCCGCGCCTGTGGGAGCGCGCGGACGTGGCGCGCGAGGTCTATGGACGCGTGCTGGCCCACACCGACATCGCGTTGCTGACGCTGGACGACGAACAGGCGCTGTACGGCGACCATGCGGCGCACGCCGCGGTCGAGCGTACCCGCGCGCGCGGCGTGAACGAAGTCGTGGTCAAGTGCGGCGCCGCGCCGGCCCTGGTCTGGGCGGCAGGCCGCTTGCACGAGATCGCGCCGCAAGTGGTCGCCGACGTGGTCGACACCACCGCCGCCGGCGATTCCTTCGGCGCGGCCTACATGGCGGCGCGCCTGGCCGGCGAGGATCCGGCCGCGGCCGCGCGTGATGGCCACCTGCTGGCGGGCGCGGTAATCCGCCGCCGCGGCGCGATCATCGGGCGCGAGTTCATGCCGGCCGAACTGCTCGACCGGACACTTCGGTAAGACCGCGCTGTTTGATCATGTGTCAGGGAAACGAACGCGTGACGCCCGGGGCTTCTGGGAGAATCAATCCGCCGCCGTCGATTTGCTAACATTGCGGCTTGTTCACTCTTTACGAAGTCCGCCATGCCGAAAAATAAGCGTCCAGCCCCACGCAAATCCGCACAACAGGCGGCAGAGGCCGACCACGAGGGCCTGGCCCAGAACCTGGTCGATCTCGCGCTCGAGATCAGCGAACGCGAAGACCTCGATCCGTCCACGCTGGCCGCGCGCGAGCAGGACGTGCTGACGCTGGTGCGGCGCGCGCTGCGGCGCAAGCGCGACGAGGCGCTGTATGGTGCGATCGACATCGCGCGTTTCACCGACCCCGATGCCTGCCGCTACCTGCGCGACAAGATCGAGGAAGAGGCGGCGACGCTGCAGGTGCGCATCGACGGCGAGCCCGACGCCGAGATCGACTGCTTCATGATTCCGCTTTTCGTGCACAGCACTGGCGGCCTCAAACCCGACGAAGTGTTCGGCGACGACGCCGCCTTCGAGGAACTCGGCGAAAGCCTGCGCCGGGCCGGCCTGGCCAGCGCCGACACGCGCGTCAATCTGGTGCGCCACTTGTACGACCTCGATTCGATCGACCGCATCCACTACAGCGGCCTGCAGGAAATGCTGCGCGAGGCCTCCACCTCGATGCGCTCCAAAAAGCTGACCGCGGCGCCGGCGATCGAAGCCAGCATGCGGCCCTGGCAGGACGCCGATGTCGAGCCCGAAGACCAGGCGATGGAACTGCGCTTCCTGCTCGGGTTTTCGCTTAAGCACACTAACGACCCGTTCTACCGCGTGCCCAAGGACGAAGCCGCTGCCGACGCCTATTTCGAAGGCCGCATGGCGCGCTACCGCATGTGGGCCGGCAGCATCGCACCGCTGCTGGCGCGCTGCCTGTCGTCACATCCAGCGAATCTCGAGATCAATTTCCTGTACCAAGACCTGTTCTACGGCGCCAAGGATCAGGCGCTGTCGGAACTGGCGATGCTAGCCACGCTGTCCGAAGTCAACGGCCGTATCGATGAGCTCGACCGGGAACCGGAGCGCTTGAAAGCGGTCGTCGCGCCGCTCGACGCCGGCGGCCACGCCGTGCTGCGCGTCAACCTGTATCCGCTCGACGGCGGTGCGCCGCTAGCCACGGTGGACAAGCCGTTCGACCTGGCGGCCGACCTGGAAACCGAACTGGATGACCTGTGCGACGCGCTCGGGGCCGTCGGCCTGGACGGCGTGCTGGTGGCGAACGGCTTCGACGCGCATGGAGAGCCGGAAGGCGCCGAACCCTATCTGAACGACTGACGGCGGCCAGGACCAGGCGCAGGGGCGTTCGAGGGCGCTTTGGGCGAGCAAGCCTGCTGCGCACGTTTGCTCGCGTGGGTGCACATGATGAGTTTTCGTAGTGTTTCTTCCTGATTATATGTAGGACCGAACCTACGCTGGTCCTACATTCTCAAGCGTTCCCTAGGCAGACCAGTTTGTTCCCCTTGTAAATCGTTTCCCGTTATAAATATTTCACTATGTTAACGAAAATATTGGGAAATTTGCATGTTACGATTGTCTGGTCCGGCAGTCTTTCAGACGCGCTTTTCAAGCGCCAGCGATCGATCGAGCCGGCTGCAATCCAGATTAACGAGAACGCCTCGAAGGCGAAAGGAATGAACATGCCAACCCTTATCGTGTTTTGCCATCTGCGCTGGGATTTCGTTTTTCAGCGCCCCCAGCACCTGATGACGCGCCTGGCGGAACACTACAACATCCTCATCATCGAGGAGCCGGTGTACAGTGAAGGGCAGGCATATCTGAAGAAAACGGAAGTCGCACCGAATATCACGGTGTGCCAGCCGCATACCGCCATTCACGCCCACGGCTTCCACGACGACCAGCTGCCGACCCTGCAGACCCTGCTGACCGACTTGGTCCCGCAAGGCGAGAAGCCGGTCGTGTGGTTCTACACGCCGATGGCGCTGCCGCTGCTGCAAAGCTTCCAGCCGTCGCTGGTGATCTACGACTGCATGGACGAGCTGGCCGCGTTCAAGAACCCGCCGAAGCAGCTGGTGCAGCGCGAGAGCGCACTGCTGAACATCGCCGACCTGTGCTTCACCGGCGGTCCGAGCCTGTACAACAGCAAGAAGGAACGTCACGCGAACGCCCACTGCTTCTCGAGCAGCGTCGACGCCAAGCACTTCCGCCAGGCCCTGGACAAGTCGAACAGCCACCCGGACCAGGAACACATCCCGCATCCGCGCCTGGGCTTCTACGGTGTGATCGACGAGCGTTTCGACACCGAAATGATCCGCGAAATGGCTGCCGCCCGTCCGGATTGGCAGATCGTGCTGGTCGGCCCGGTCGTCAAGATCGACCCGGCGCACCTGCCGCAAGCCGCCAATATCCATTACATGGGCCAGCGCGGCTATGCCGACCTGCCGAAGTTCCTGGCCGGCTGGGATGTCTGCCTGCTGCCGTTCGCGCTGAACGAGTCGACCAAGTTCATCAGCCCGACCAAGGTGCTGGAATACATGGCGGCCGAGCTGCCGTCGGTCAGCACCCCGATCACCGACGTCAAGGTGCCGTACAGCCACGTCGTCGAGATTGCCGAAGGCCCGCAGGAATTCATCGCCGCCTGCGACCGCATGCTGGCCCTGACCGACGCGCAGAAGGCCGACCTGGCCGAGCGCATGCGCGCCGTCGTCGCCGGTACCTCGTGGGACAAGACCGCGGCCCAGATGCACCACCTGATCCAGACCACGACGCCGGGCAACAAGTTCGAGAAGCTGCTGGCCGCGATGGAAGAGCCGGTCGAAGGCGCGAGTGCCGGCAACGTCGCCACGCTGCCGACCGCGCAAAAGGCTGCTCAGGCGCGCACCCAGGTTGCCGATCTGGACGACCAGCCGGTGAAGGTGCAAGCGGCCGAATAAGCCGGCTTGAACCCAGCGTCACACTTCTGCGTGACGCGAACGAAAAATCCGCCCTGCAGCGATGCGCGGCGGATTTTTTTTGCCCTCCGCGCACAATCGACCAGGGAACGACCCGCAGAGCGCGGATGCTGAATTATCATCCGAATTCGGACAGATTTATGCTCTGAGGATTTTTATGATTGGCAACGCACGCCGTAACCATCACATCTCGCAGCATGTCGAAGTGGCGCTGGTCTATAAGGATATGCTCGGCCTTGAAGAGGCGAAAGACTACCTCGAGCGCGAAAGCATCCCGAGAGATATCACCGAGCGCGTGCTGTTGACCGAGCAGAAGCGCCGTCCGCCGCGAGAGGCAAGCTTGCCCCCGCTGCAGCCGACCTGCCGGCGCAAGAACCTGGTGCACGACGCCATCGTCAAAGCCGCGCTGAAGATCGAGCGGAAGCTCGGCACTGCTACGGCCATGACCCTGCTGGAGGCCGAAGACGTCCCGCGTGACGTAACGGAACGGATTCTTTCGCAACGGCTGCGCCAGCTGCGGCAGCGGCAGCGGCCGCGTTGGCGCGGCGTTGCTTGCCTTGCGCAGCAATGGCGGGCTTGACCGAAGGCGCGGCCACCGGCAAGCTCCAGAAATGAACATAGCGAACACTCTCGACTTTGCCTGGCAGGCTGAATTCGGCTGCGAGGGCGGCCCCGTCATCGTCGCCAATCTCGATGATTTCCTTGCCTGGCGTGGGGCCGAGCCGCTCCCGCCCTCGCAGGCGACCGAACTCCATCTCTGGGGCCAGTTCACGGCGGAACTGCCCGACGCCTGGCGGCCGAACGGTTCGTCCGGCCATCAGTACATCGCCGATGCCAATCCTGCGCAACGGCGTGAAGCCTTGGTAGACCTGGTGCTCGCGCGCTGGCCCGGCAGCACGATTGAGCGCGGCGTCGGCCAATGGCGCATTACGCGCCCAGACGGCAAGCTCATGCGAATCGCGCTTGCACCGGACAGCGAATACGACCGCGCGATCCGCGGCTTCGAGCGCGAAGGCCTGCATACGTTCGGGCAAGGTGCCATCGCGTACCTGTGGGATGCGCGGCCTGGCATGGTTGGCATACGCGTCGGCTTAGCGCGCACCTCGCTGGTCCTAGCGCAGGTCGAATTCGCGGAAGACGACGCCGGCGCCGCGCGTGCGTATGCGCACGCCTACGCGCACGGGTGCGGCAAAGCTTCGGTGACACCCGGGTCGGAAAAGGGAATGCGGTACCGGATCACGCAGGGACAGGTTGTAGCAGCGTGGTCGCCGAACGGCGCACAGCACCTAGAGGCGCCCATCGGCCCGGCCGATGCTGCGACGGGCACAGCGGACAGGGTGCTCGACTTTGCCATCGAAGCGAGCGGGGCGCTGACTTTTCTCGAGCCGGGCTGGTACGCGTCGAGCGTGCACTATCACGAAGACGCAAACGAGGATTGGGGCGTCTCTTGGTGCGTCCTGCAACGCACGTGAAACCCGATTGAACATCGAGGCCCCGGAACGCTGGTTCCGGGGCTTCAACTCCAGGGCCTAGACTGCTGAACCGCTGCCGATCAAGCCAGCGGATCGATCGAAAACGCACCCATGCGCTTGCCTTCTTTGGCGCCAGCCAGGAACTTGTCGGCGGTGATCAGCGCTTCGTTGATCGTGACGTCCATGTCCAGGTAGCGGTAGGTGCCCAGGCGGCCTACGAAGGTGACGTTCGGCTCTTCCTGCGCCAGCTGGACGTACTGCTCGAGCTGGGCCTTTTCGCGCGCCTGGCGGATCGGGTAGTACGGCAGGTCCTTCTCTTCGCACTGGCGGCTGTACTCCTTGTACATGATCGTGCCTTCGTGCTGTTCCCACGGCGAGAAGTGCTTGTGCTCGGTGATGCGGGTGAACGGCTCGGCGTTGTCGCAGTAGTTGACGACGGCGTTGCCCTGGTAGTCGCCCTTGTCGCGGAAGACTTCGAAGTCCAGCGTGCGGTAGGGCAGGCGGCCCTTCTGGTGGCCGAACCACGCGTCGATCGGGCCGCTGTAGAACACGTGCTCGTAATCGCCCTTGTTGGCCGGATCGAAGCGGGTGTTCAGGTGCACGGTGACGCCCGGCGTGTCCAGGATGCGTTCGACCAGCACGGTGTAGCCATCCTTCGGCATGCCCTGGTACTTGTGGTTGAAGTAGTTGTCGTCGTAGTTGAAACGCACCGGCAGGCGCTTCAGGATCGACGCCGGCAGCTCGCTCGGCTGCAGGCCCCACTGCTTGATCGTATAGGTCTTGAAGAAAGCTTCGTACAGCTCGCGGCCGACGAAGCGCAGCGCCTGCTCTTCGAAGGTGGTCGGGTTCTCGATCGATTTGTCGCCCAGCTCGGCCATGAAGGCCTGCGCCTCGGCCGGACGGAAGGTCTTGCCGAAGAAGTTGTTGATGGTCAGCAGGTTGATCGGCAGGGTGTACACGCGGTTGTTCGTGATCGCCTTGACGCGGTTCACGTACGGCATGAATTCCATGTAACGGTTGACGAATTCCCAAGCTCGCTCATTGTCCGTATGGAAGATGTGGGGACCGTAGACGTGGAGCATGACTCCAGTCTCGGGATCGCGTTCGGAATGGCAGTTGCCGGCCACGTGCTCGCGCGATTCGAACACCTCGACGGTGTAGCCTGCCTTGGCAAGCTGGTTGGCAATGACGGCTCCCGAAAATCCAGCGCCAACAATGGCGATATTTTTTTTCATCTGCTTATCCTAACTGTTAAGTTATCTGTTCTTCTGCGCCCGCAGAACGTGTTTGGTACGGAACTGTCACCGCGTCGCCGGTGCGGTACTGCAGCGCAGCACTTGTCGCGAACCGGTGCTACCGCGGCTGGACACACAGCCGGATATGAACATGGGTACTAGACCACCAAACACGCACCGCGCATGGCAATGTGACATTGCACGGCGCGTGACGATTCAAATCGTGCCAAAAATATATCATTGAACAACCCTCCGGCACCGCACAATTGGCACGCAGGCTAATATTGGCCGTGTACTGGAAGTGTCACGAAAGTGGCACAGTCGAGCGATGAAACGGAAATGATCGTTTGGCGTGACGCGTCACACAAATCAAAACCGCCGGCCGAAGCCAGCGGTTTTGATTCAAGAAGATGCGTCGACCATGCCCGGGCTCACTGTATCCAGCCCTGAGCATCAAGCCGCGCATCAAGCGCCCATCAACGCTTGTTGTCGTTCTTGTGGCTCTGCGAGCCGGCCTTGGCGTGCTGCTCCGGAGTGCCCCCGCGGGTGCTGTTGCTGCCCTGGTTGCCGCTTTGCTGGCTGCCGCCGCCCTGCGACTGGCTGTTGCCGTCGTTCTTGTGGCTCATCGAGCCGGCGCGACGCGCTTCTTCCGAGTTGAACTCGTGGGCGTTGCCCGAAGCATGGGCTGCACGGCCGCCTTCAGCGCCGGCACGGCGTGCTTCGTCCGAATTGAACTCATGCGCATTGCCCGAGGCGTGGGCCGCACGGCCGCCGGCGGCGGCGATTTCGCGCTGCTTGTCCGGGTCCATCGATGCGAAACCGCGGTTGCTGGTGTCACCGCTTTGGTTGCTACCCTTGTTTCCGCCTTGTTGGTTGTTCGATGCCATGATCATTCTCCTTGAAAGTCAAACAGGTTGCGATCAGTGTTGCTAAGAGGTGAAACCATGGTAGTACCTATGCGTAACGCATGAAATAGGACGCTTCAGCCCGGTAATGTAGGAAACGTCCGTCAACCTTTGCATGTAACTTTTGATGGCAATTTCAATGCAAAGGCGCTGCCGGACGCGGGCCGTGACCACCCTGGGCGAGCGTCGCGCGGTCCTGCTCGGCCAGGCGCACGATCGACATCGGGTGGGCGAACTGAATGCCTTCCTGTTCGAAGCGGCGATAGATTTCCAGGAAGATGTCCTGTTGCGCATCCATGTGCAAGATGTAATCGGGGCTGCGGAAGTGATACACGACCTCGAAGTCGAGCGACCATTCGCCCCACAGCATGAAGTGGGCGCGCTCGAAGTCGACGTTCGATCGCGAGGTGACGATCTCGCGGATCAGGCGCGGGATGCGGCACAGCTGCTCCTGCGGTGTGCCATAGGCGATGCGCAGGATGAAGGCCACGCGTCGCGTCTGCATGCGCTTGTGGTTGTGGATGCGGCTCTTCAACAGGTCGCCGTTGGAAAACACCACCTGTTCGCCGCCCAGCCCGCGCACGCGCGTGGTCTTCAGGCCGATGTGCTCGACCGCGCCCAGCACCTCGCCGACGATGATGAAGTCGCCGACCTCGAACGGCTTGTCCAGCATGATCGACAGCGAGGCGAACAGATCGCCGAGGATGTTTTGCGTGGCCAGCGCCACCGCCACGCCGCCCACGCCCAGGCTGGCCACCAGCGTCGTGATGTTGATGCCGAAGTTATCCAGCAACATCAAGGTGAGGATCACCCACAGCACCAGGCGCGAGATGAAGCACAGCACGCTGCTCGACGCGAGCCGGCCGCCGTCGCCGCCGAAGCGGTACTGGTCGCGCCAGGCGCGCAGGCCGGTGTCGCCCCAGATCGCCAGTTGCAGCAGCAGGGCGGCCAGGCCGATGCGGTTGACGAACAGTTCCTGGCGCCGCGTAAGGTCGAGGAAGGTGCTGCCGAAATACAGCGCAAACGCGACGATGAAGATCACATAAGTGCGCGACAGCATGGTCGTGGCCAGGTGGTCGATGCGGGCCGGACGGCGTTTGTCGAGCCGTTCTACACGGCGTACCACGTAGGCGCGCGCCGAGTACATCACCACCGTCGCCAGGATCGTCACCATCACCGCCAGCGCCAGGTCTTCGGAACGGGTGTGGAAAATCGAGAGCTGGCGCAGGTTGTTGGGCAGGTTGGGAAACTGAGCCAGGAGGGGAAACGTCATCGAAAACTCCAACCACTGTGCATGAATCAAGCGGTAGTGTGCGGGCGGCCAGCGCTGGGGCGCGCACAATTGACTTTCGCCAGTGCCGAGCATACATTGCTCTATTTACATCAACTCTTGCCGCGATTCTCGGCCCTGCACCGCCTGATGGCTCCCGATCCGATCACCCAGATCCTCCTCGTCGACGACCAGAGCGCCAATCTGGCGGTGCTCGAAGCCATCCTGGCGAACCTGGACGTGGCGCCGGTCTCGGTCACCTCGGGCGAGGCGGCGCTGCGCGAAGTACTGGCGCGCGACTTCGCGGTGGTGCTGCTGGACGTGCGCATGCCGACCATGAATGGCTTCGAGCTGGCGCGCCTGATCCGTGAGCACCCGCGCACCCAGGGCGTGCCGATTATTTTCCTGACCGCGGGCGACGGCGACGATTTCCCGGTCGAGGAAGCCTACGCGCTGGGCGCGGTCGACTACATGACCAAGCCGTTCAACCCGACCGTGCTGCGCGCGAAAGTGTCGGTATTCATCGAGCTGCACCGCCAGCGCGCCGAACTGGCGCGGATCCAGGCCGAACGGCACCGTGCGGCGCTGCGTTCGCGCGACCAGCGGCTGCGCCTGATCCTGGATAACATCCGCGACTATGCCTTCATCGGCACCGACGTCAACCGCCGCATCACCGAGTGGGAAGGCGGTGCCGCGGCGATCACCGGCTGGAGCGCCGATAAAGCGCGCGGGCAAAGCGCGGACATCCTGTTCACACCCGAGGACCGCGCCGGCGGCCAGCCCGAGCTCGAAGCGCGCCGCGCCCTGGAAAATGGCCGCGCCGACGACCTGCGCTGGCACATGCGTAGCGACGGCACGCGCTTTTTCGCCGAAGGCGTGACGGTGCCGCTGCGCGACGAAGGCGGCACGCTGCGCGGCTTCGCCAAGATCCTGCGCGACGCCACCGCCGAAAAGCTGGCGCGCGAAGAACTGGCGCGCAGCGAGCGCCGGCTGGGCGAGAGCCACGACCGCTTTTCGCTGCTGCTGGCCTCGTCCGGCGAAGGCATCTTCGGGCTCGACCGGGAAGGCCGCTGCACCTTCCTCAACCCCGCCGGCGCCGCCTTGCTCGGCTACCGCGCCGACGAACTGGAAGGCCGCGTACTACATGACGTGATCCACCCGCATGCGTCCGGCGACGACGGCGACGATTGCCCGATCCAGCGCGCGGTACGCGATGGCCAGGCGCTGCGCGCCGACGACGACGCGTTCGTGCGGCGCGACGGCAGCACGCTGCCGGTGGCGTATTCGGTGTACCCGATGGTGATCGCCGGCGCGACCGCCGGCGCCGTGCTGACCTTCACCGACACCAGCGCACGACGCCAGGCTGCGGCCGAGCGCGAACGGCTGGTGGGCCAGCTCCAGGCCGCCAACGAGCGCATGCGCGACATCTTCCAGCGCACGCCGGCCTTCATGTGCGTGATGCGCGGCGCCGAGCATGCGATCGAGATGGCCAACCAGCGCTACCTGGAGCTGGCCGGCGGTCGCGCGCTGACCGGACGCACGCTGCGCGAGGCGATGCCGGAACTCGAGGACCAGGGCTTCATCGAGGTGCTCGACAGGGTCGTCGCCAGCGGCGAGGCATTCGAGGGCCGCAACCTGCGCATGCTGCTGCGCGCGCCCGATGGCGCCGGCCTGGAAGAACACTTCCTCGACCTGGTCTGCATGGCCATACGCGAACCCGACGGGGCGGTCTCGGGCGTGCTGGTGCACGGCATCGACGTCACCGAGCGCACCCGCGCCAACCTGCTGGCGGTGGGCCAGCGCAGCGCGCTCGAGCTGGCGGTGACCGACGCGCCGCTGGGCGACGTGCTCGACGTGCTGGCCCACACCGCCGAGGACACCGGCGGCGCCGGTGCGCTGGCTTCTGTGCAGCTGGTGCAGGACGGCCACCTGCGCCACGCCGCCGCGCCCTCGCTGGTGCCCGGGTTCGTGGCCGCGGCCGACGCGCTGCCGATCGGCCCGGACGCCGGACCGGCTGGCCGGGCCGCCTGGAGCGGCGCATCGGCCAGCAGCGCCGACGTCGACGCCGATGCGCTGTGGGGCGCCATGCGCGAGTCGGTGCGCGCGCATGGGCTGGCGGCGGCGCGCGCGTTGCCGATCCTGGCGCCGTCCGGCCAGGTGCTCGGCGCCTTCACGCTGTACTACCGCGAGGCGCGCCTGCCCGGCGCGCGCGAAGAAGCGGCGATGGCGCTGCTGGCCAATACCGCATCGCTGGTGATCGGCCAACGCCACGAGGCGGCCGAACGCCAGGCCGCCGAGCACCGCTCGCGCGCGATCCTGGAGAGCATGAGCGAAGGCTTCCTGGCGCTGGACCGCGACTGGCGCATCACCTACGCCAACGGCGCCGCCGAAAGCGTCACGCGGCGCCGGCGCGAAGACCTGGTCGGCGGCGCATTCTGGGACCTGTTCCCGGAGCTGCGCGGCGCCCACGAAGCGTGCCTGGTCGACGCTGCCGCGCGCCGCGTCGCCAGCCGGATCGAAGCCTACGACAGCGGCCAGGGGCGCTGGTTCGAACTCAACGCTTTCCCGACCGCGTCCTCCGGTGCCGACGGTACCGACAGCCGCGGCATGGCCCTGTACTTCCGCGACGAGACCGAGCGCCGCCGCGCCGAGGAAAGGATCCGCCGCCTGGCCGCGGTGGCCGAGCAGTCATCCGACTTCATCGGCATCTTCAGCCCGGACGCGGGCGGCATCTACCTGAACCCGGCGGGGCGGCGCATGGCCGGCCTCGACGGCGAAGCCGATATCTCGGCCTGGCAAATGATCGACTTTTTCCCGCGCGAAGACCGGCCCTACGTGCGCGAGCAGGTGCTGGCCGCGCTGGCCGGCCCCACGGCGGAGTGGGAAGGCGAGCTGCGTCTGGCGCGCGCCGGCGACAGGGAAGGCGAGGCGCCGCTGCCGGTCTACTTCAAGGGCTTCGCGGTGCGCGGCGCCGATGGCGACACCATCGGCCTGGCGACGATCACGCGCGACATCACCTTCCAGAAGCGCGCCGAGGACGAATTGCGCCGGGTCGCGGCCGACCTGTCCGAAGCCGACCATCGCAAGAGCGAATTCCTGGCCACGCTGGCGCACGAGCTGCGCAACCCGCTGGCGCCGATCCGCACCGGCCTGGACCTGCTGCGCATGACTTCAAGCGCGGGCGCCGAGGCCCAGGCCGCGAACGGCGCCGCCCAGGCGCGCATCCACGCGATGATGGACCGCCAGCTCGGCCACCTGATCCACCTGGTCGACGACCTGCTCGACATCGCCCGCATCACGCGCGGCAAGATCGAGTTGAAGAAGGCGCCGGTGGCGGTCGCGGCCATCGTCAACACGGCGCTCGAGACCAGCGCGGCGCTGATCGAAAGCCATGGGCACCGGCTGGAGCTGGAACTCGATCCGGAGCCGATGGAACTCGAAGCCGACGCCACACGCATGGTGCAAGTGCTGTCGAACCTGCTCAACAACGCGGCCAAGTACACACCGCGCGGCGGCCGCATCACCCTGTCGAACTGGCGCGAGGACGGCCACGCCGTGATCTCGGTCGCCGACAACGGCATCGGCATCCCGCAGGAAGCGATCGGCTCGGTGTTCGAGATGTTCACCCAGGTGCGCGGCAGCCTGGACCGCGCCCAGGGCGGGCTCGGAATCGGCCTGTCGCTGGTGCGCCGCCTGGTCGAGCTGCACGGCGGCCGCGTGAGCGCGTTCAGCGGCGGGCCGGGACACGGCAGCACGTTCACGCTGCGCCTGCCGCTGCGCTCCGGCACGCCGCATGCGCGTGCGCGCGCGGACGCGCCGGCGCAAACGGCCGGCACGGCGGCGCGCTTGCGCGTGCTGGTGGTGGACGACAACCTGGACGCGGCCGACAGCCTGGTCGCGCTGCTCGAAATATTGGGGCACAGCGCGCGCGTCGCCCACGACGGTCCGCAGGGCTTGCGCATGGCGCAGGAACTGGCACCCGACCTGGTGCTGCTCGACATCGGCCTGCCCGGCATGAGCGGCTACGAGGTCGCGCGCGCGATCCGCGCCGAAGGAACCTTGGCGCGCACGGTGCTGATCGCGCTGACCGGTTGGGGCGGCCAAAGCGACCAGCAGCAATCGCAGGAAGCCGGCTTCGACCAGCACCTGACCAAGCCGGTCAGCCTGGAGGCGCTGGAACAGGCACTGTGCGCGGCGGCGCGCGTGCTGCCTTGACGCCGGATGGCGGCGCGATCGAACAAGGAAAGGATCTCGGAACGATGAGCAAAATCGCCGTCTCGTGCGGCACCCTGGTGGTGGACCAGGATCGCCGGCTGCTGCTGTGCCACGTCACCGGCACCGCGAAATGGGACATCCCGAAAGGCATGCAGGATCCCGGCGAGACCGAACTCGAGGCCGCGGTGCGCGAACTGCGCGAGGAAACCGGGCTGGCCTTCGCATCCGAGCGCTTCGAGGAACTGGGCCGTTTCGATTACCGGCGCGACAAGGCGCTGCACCTGTACAAGGTCGAGGTCGGCGACACGCTGCCGGACCTCGGCCACCTGGTCTGCCGCAGCTATTTCCCGCATCACGTGACCGGCAAGCCGACGCCGGAAATGGATGGCTTTCGCTGGGCCACGCGCGCCGAGGTCGCCCGGCTGTGCTGGCCGCGCATGGCAGAGCGGCTGTCAGAGCTGGCCTGGTAGCGATGCGGGCTTGGTTTGCGCGCCGCGCCCGCAGCTTTGCCGTTAGGATAGGCGAGCATTCGCAGCGCAAGCCGGAGGAGACCGCATGAACGCCAGCCAAGAATCAGAAAACCTCGCGCAAACCAGCGCACAACTTGACCAGGACTACGATGTCGCCCCGATCATGGGCGGCCTGTACGGAGACGGCATCATCGCCTGCCAGGGCGCCTTCAGCCCGGCATGGGTGGCACAGCTCAAGGAAGACATCGAAAAGCTGTTCGCCGAGGCGCGCGCGCGTCCCGCGGGCGCGCTCGAGCGCGGACCGCAGCGCTATTACGTCGAAGTCCATCCGGAGCGCCTGCGCGGTTTCGTCGACCTCGTCACGCACCCGTGGGTGGTGGCGGTGTGCAGCACCGTGCTCGGACCGGACTACAAGGTGGTGGAGGCGGGCTTCGACATCCCGTTCCCGGGCGCGATGCACCAGCCCTGGCACCGCGACTTCCCGTCGCCGCCCGAGACGCTGGTGGGCCGACGCATCAATTCACTGGCCTTCAACATCACGACGGTCGACGTGACCGAGGAAATCGGCCCGTTCGAGATCGCGCCAGGCACCCAGTGGGACGACCTGGCCGGGGGCGACCTGATGTTCCCGGACAAATCGCTGTATCCGCGCTACGAGGCGCGCGCCCAGCGCAAGCTGCCCAAGGTCGGCGACATCTCGGCGCGTTCCGCGCTGACGATCCACCGCGGCACCGCCAACCGCTCGCAGCAGTCGCGCCCGGTGTTCGTGCTCGGCGTCGACGCCCCGGACGGACGCAACGCCGACAAGCACGACCTGCAGGTCACGCAAGCCTACTGGGACGGTTTGCCGGAACAGGTGCGGCGCCACCTGAGCTGCCGCATCGTGCCGGCGCTGGAGGACATCGAGCAAGCCCACACGATCGAGGGCCTGCGCATGGGCATTTCGATGTAAGCGCTCAGCCGTCTGCTCAGCCGTCCGCTCAACCGTCTGATTGCTGGCCCGGATCCGGCAGTTTGTCGTCGGCTGCGGTGTCGGGATCGTCGTCGACGTTGGCGGCCACGCCGCTGACCTTCGGCGCCTGTCCGACATGACGCAGCTGGTCGGATTGCTGGTCGAGGCTGACTTCCTCGGCCACTTCGAAGCGGCCATCGCCCTCGCCGTCGGCTGGGAGCAGGCCTTCGGAGCGCTGTTCGGAGCCGGTCTGGATGCTGCCGGACAGGCTGTCGCCCTGCCGGGTGGTTTGCTGGTTCTGGTCGGGTTGCTGGTTGCTGGCCATGTCGATCTCCTTGAATGAATTCGTCGCGATTGCGTCGCGGGTTGAGATCGATTATGGCGCAGGCCCGCGCGCGCCGGGCGCACGCTACCGCCAGAGGCGACCGGCGTCAGCGCCGGCGCGGCAGATTCTTTTCCAGGATCGCCCACAGGATCAGGCCATAGGCCAGCAGGCGGATCAGGTAGTGCAGGGGCGTGGCCTCGTTGTCCTGGTAGGCCAGCGCCGAATAAACGCGGTGCGCGCCCTCGATGCCGAACGACAGCGCGAACCAGAGGAAGAAGCGGTCGCCGGTGTTGCGCCAGAAGCGCAGGAAGAACATGGCGATGGTCGCCGAGGCCATGGCGATCGCGCCAGTCAGCATATTGTTCACGTTCACTCCTTTGTGTAGATCAGGCCAAACAGCAGCAGCAGCATCGACACCAGCGCCGACCACAGGCGCACCGGCAATAGGTCGACCTCCGGTCCGGGGAAGACGATCTTGTCGAGGACCAGGAACAGGTTATTGACCGTCATCGCCGCGAACGACAGCGCGCTCCAGAACAGCAATTTGACACGGGTGCGCCGGTAGCTGGCGAACAGCAGCCAGGTGCAGGCCAGCGAGGTCAGGGTGCACAGAATATAGATCGTGAAGGCCACTAGGCGTCCTTTCGCCATTTGAAGGCGTCAGCGAACTGCTGGGCCTTGCGATCGAGGGTGGAATGGATGAGGAGTGTAACTTCGACCAGGTGGCTTGCGTACAGGTCGGCGAGGCGGTCGATGCGATCGCGCAGCGCCACGCCGTCGGGACGAAAGCGGTAGGCCGGGCCGGCAGGCGCGTCGAAGCATTCGGCCATGCCGGCCCTGCACAGTTCCTGCAGCAGCGCCTCGGCGGTCTTCTCGCGCACGTACAGGCGCGCCGCCAGCGTGTCGCCGCGCCAGTCCTGGGTCGGGTCGGCGCGCAACAGCAGCAGGGCTTCCAGGAACGGGACCGAGGGAATGCTGGTGAGGATGAAGCGCCTCAGGTCCTCAGGGATGGAGGTGTTTGCCATCGCTGGGTATATTTGCTCGAATGCACTTATCTTTTTGAAACGCGCATTTTATAGCATTCTGCGTAGAAATGACCGGCGCTATCGTGCGCACACTCTACAGTCCAGGCTCATGCGTTGAATCAAGCACGTCTCGACTACAATGACGCGTCGTTTGATTTGATCGAGTTATTGATGTTCCTGAAATCTAAAGCCCGTCCTGCGATATTGCCGTTGATGCTGGCGGCGCTGATCGCGCTCGCCGGCTGTCACCGCGACGCGCAGCCTGGGCGCCACGCGCGCGCGCCAGCGCCCACGGTGGCCGAGTCGACCTGGCCGGCACCCGAAAAACAGTCGTGCAGCGACCATTTCGTCGGCGGCGATGCCCCCCGGTTCACCAACCCGAAGCTCGCCACGGACGCGCGCGAACTGTGCTTCAACGTATTCACCGTGATGCATTCCGGGATCACCCACACGCCGCTGTGGTCGGCCGAGCACCTCGAAGCCGCCAACATCGCCTCGGCCCAGCAGCTCTCGCGCGAGAATTCGTTTCACCCGGAGACGCGCCTGCCGTCCGGCGAGCGCGCCGAATTGGCCGATTACGCGCGCAGCGGCTTCGACCGCGGTCACATGGCGCCGAACGGCGACATGCCGGACCGCGACAGCCAGTACGACAGCTTCAGCCTGGCCAACATGGTGCCCCAGGACGGCGAGAACAACCGCCACCTGTGGGCCGCGATCGAGGGCGCGGTGCGCAAACTCGCCAAGCGCGACGGCGAACTGTACGTCGTGACCGGCCCGGCCTACCTCGGCAGCGACCTCAAGCGGATCGGCAAGGTGCTGGTGCCGACCCATCTCTATAAACTGGTGTGGGACCCGCGCCAGCAGGCGGGCGCAGCCTGGTTCGTCCCGAACACGGCCGACGCCAAGGCCAGCGTGGTGCCGATCCCGGAGCTCGAACGCATCATCGGCATCAATTTACTGCCTGCCTTGCCCGAGCAGGACAAGGAGCGCGTGCTCGACTTGCCCGACGTGCGCGTAAAAACTGAACGATAGGAGAGACCATGTCCATTGAGAAGCCCGCGAAGCCCGGTTTCGCGCCGTTCGCCAACGAAGCCGACGTGCTGGAAGTCGGTCGCCTGATGGTGGAAAACCGGCTCGACCGCATCACCGTTTCCGGCGACGTCGACCTGACCGCCGACCGCCAGGGTTTGACGGCAGCGCGTCTGCTGCACCAACTGCTGGGCCAGGTCGTGGCCAGCCTGGAAGCACGCCCGGACCTGCCGGAGCACCTGCCGGCGCCGAGCGTGGAGACTGTCAAGAACCCCTTCGCCTGACCTCTCCCACGCCGGTCTCCGGACCGGCGCGGCGGTGCATCTGTTCCGTTACCCGGTCGGTGCGCCGCCTCACGCAAACTCATGTTTTTACGTGGTTTTCTCCTGTTTTTTTCGTGTGCTCACGCCCGTGCTCACCTATCTGTTGTAGCCGGTCAATGGTGCGCGCAATCGTAACGGTTTGGAGTAGTCTTGGTTGCTCTAGCGCCGTGACTTCGAGGAGATGACCCGTGTCAATTGACCCAACGCAACCAACCGCACAGGAACCGATCCGGGTGCCCGTGATCCAGGAGGAGGCGCAGGTCGATAAACGGATCGTCGATACGGGCCGCGGCGTCCGCATCCACAAGATTGTCGCCGAGCATCCCTACCAGATCGACGAAACCTTGACGCACGACGAGCTGCAGGTCAGCCACGTCCCCGTCGACCGTATCGTCGCTCTGGACCAGGCGCCCGCCACGCGGTACGAAGGTGACACCCTGGTGGTTCCGGTCCTTGAGGAAGTGCTGGTGGTCGAACGCCGCCTGCGCATCAAGGAGGAAGTGCGCATCACCAGGATCCGGCGCGAGGAGCACCACGCCGACACCATTCTGCTCAAGAAGGAGCAGGTCAGCGTGGAGCGCTTCGACGAAGCCGGCGACGCCCCATCAACATCATTGGAGGATTGATCATGCAACATACCCTAGTAGCGGTTTTCGACAACCGAAGCGACGCCCAGAACGCGTTGGACGAGTTGCTGGGTTCCGGCTTCTCGCGCAGCGACGTCAACGTCTCCAGCGCCGACCCGACCGGCCAGACCGACAGCCTGACAGGCTCCACCACCCGCCTCGACGAAACGCACGAGGAAGGCATCGGCGCATCCATCAAGCACTTCTTCACCGGCCTGTTCGGTTCGGACAATGACGATCATGTCTCGCGTTATTCGGACGTCGTCTCGCGCGGCCACCACGTGCTGACCGTGACCACCCAGTCCGAGCCGGAAGTCGAACGCGCCGCCGACGTCATCGAGCGCTTCGGCCCGGTCGACATCGACGAGCGCCATGATCTCACCGGTTCCGCCGCTTCGCTGGACGCCGGCATGCTGGCAGCAGGCGCCAACTCGGGCAGCAATCTGCAAGGTGCGCGCTCGATGCAGTCGGGTTCGCTAGGTTCCAGCGCCGGCTCGCTGCAAAATACGCAGCCAGGCGCGCTGCAGGGCGGCGCCGATGGCGACCGTAACTTCTTCGCCACCCAGAACCTGAACGATCCGGTGCCGGAAGGCTACACCTATCAAGAGCCGATGGGCGCCAACATGCAGGCCGGCGGCTCGCTCGACAGCGCTGTCGGCGGCAACGTGCTGAGCGGCACCCAGAGCTCGTCGCTCAATTCAGGCCTGTCGGATTCGCGCCAGACCTCGCAGGGCGGCTCGCTGAGCCAGAGCGACTCGATGCTGCAGGGCACCGCCTCGATGCCGGGCTCGAGCGACGCTTCGCTGGGCGGCACCATCCGCTCGGACCAGAACCTGCAGTCGGGCACGCAACTGGGCAACCAGCAGCGCGACACCGCCGCGATCCCGGTCATCCAGGAAGAGCTGAAAGTGGGCAAGCGTGAAGTCCAGCGCGGCGGCGTGCGCGTGTTCTCGCGCGTGATCGAGACGCCGGTCAACGAAAGCGTGAGCCTGCGTGAAGAGCACGTCAACGTCGAACGCCGCCCGGTCAACCAGCCGATCAGCACCGCCGATGCAGGCGCCTTCAAGGAACAGTCGATCGAGTTGCGCGAAACCGCCGAGGAAGCCGTGGTGCAAAAATCGGCCCGCGTGGTCGAGGAAGTCATCGTCGGCAAGGAAGTCAGCAACCGCGAACAGCAGATCCACGACACCGTGCGCCGCACCGACGTGCAGATCGAGAACCTGGCGGGCGACGACAGCGCCTTCCGCAGCGACTGGCAATCGAACTACGCCAGCCAGGGCGGCAGCTACGACGACTACGCGCCGGCCTACCGCTACGGCAACGAAGCACGCGGCAAGTACCAGGGCCGTAACTGGGACGACGTCGAGTCCGACCTGCGCAGCGATTGGGACACCCGCTACGGCAGCAGCGGCGCCTCGACCTGGGAAAAATTCAAGGCCGCGGTGCGCCATGGCTGGGACAAGATCACGCCCGACACGGACGACAGCGACAGCGCCTACCGTAAGCACTGGAGCAGCACCTACGGCGCCAGTGGCGACACGTACAACGACTACGAGCCGGCCTACAAGTACGGCAGCGACGCGCGCAGCAAGTACCAGGGTCGCAACTGGGACGACGTCGAGTCCGATCTGCGCAGCGACTGGGACACCCGTTACCCGGGCAGTGCCGGCGGTTCGACCTGGGAGAAGATGAAGGCGGCCGTGCGTCACGGCTGGGATCGCGTGACGTCGTAAGCTAGGCCGCTCGCGTTTGAACGTCGCCCCGACGGAGGTCGGGGCCCATGGTACGTTGCCGAAGCCGGCGATGTGTTGTGGGCCCCGGCGTCCGTCGGGGCGACTGCTTTGTCAGCCCTGGTCGCCCAGCGGCAGGCTGATGCGGTTGCGCCCCATGTGCTTGGCGCGGTACAACGCTGCATCGGCGATGGCGACCAGCTCGCTCGAGCTGTTGTCGGGGGCGGCGATCGCGGTGGCCGCGCCGATCGAGACCGTGACGTGCTGGCCGGGCGCCAGGCGGGTCGGCACCTGCAGCTGTTCGACGCGCGTGCGGATGCGCTCGGCGACGCTGGCGGCGCCCTTGAGCGACTGGTTCGGCAGGATCACCGCAAACTCTTCGCCGCCGTAGCGCGCGACCAGGTCGTTGGCGCGCATCTCGCTCGAGACGGCGGTGGCGATGCGCTTGAGGCACTCGTCGCCGCCCAGGTGGCCGTGCGCATCGTTGTATGCCTTGAAGTTGTCCACGTCGACCATCAGCAGCGACAAGGGCTGATGCTGGCGCAGCGCGCGCGCCCATTCGGCATGCAGGGTGTCGTCGAAACAGCGGCGGTTAGCCAGGCCGGTCAGGCCGTCGCGCGTCGCCAGCTGTTCGAGCGCGGCCTGCGCCAGCTTTTCGTCGGTCATGTCGCGCAGGGTCTGGACGACGGCGGCAAGGCGGCCGCGCTCGTCGTAGATCGGGCTGGCGTCGGCCGCCAGATAGCGCCGCCGGCCGACGCGCGGCATGTCGCACCAGCTCTCGGCCGACAAATGGTGGGCACCGCCCTGGCGCGGGTGCAGTCGCAGGACTTCGGCCTCGCGCCCTTCGAGCAACAGGTCGGCCAGGGTAGGGCGTTGGTCGTCGAAAAAACAGCGCCAGTGCTCGCGTGTGCTGATGACCTCGTCGGCGCTGACGCCGGTCAGGCGTTCGCAGGCGCGGTTCCAGATCATCACGCGCGCGTCGGTATCGAGTACGAATATGGGGATAGCCAGCATTTCCATCAGCTGGTGTGCGAACACGCGATCGGGATGGGCGCCGGTCGCGTCCATGAGCCGCTGAAGCGTCGTTAAGCCTGTCATGTGCCGTCCTTCGGTCTGTCAATTAAGCAATTGATTGCTGACAAGAACCGATTTTGCACTCGCGACCATGGCGCTCTATTGATTTTAAGCAAGCCCTACCGGCGGCCGTGCGCCACCGTGACAACAGTCGGCGCAGCGCTCAGCTTGGCTCGACAGTGCGTGCTGCACTGCGGACGATGCGCGCCACGTGCTCGAGCCGGGCGCGAGCGCGTTCGAGGCGCGCGCTGCAGCTCATGTCGAGCGCGGCTTGCTGTTGCAGTTGCGCCAGCTCGGCCTGGACCTGGGCCAGCTGGACTTCGAGCCGGGCTTCCGGCGCCACGTCCTCGCCTTTGAAATTCTCGGGACGGCGGATGGTTAGGCGTGCCAGCAGCAGGTCGGCCTCGGCCAGCGCTTCGTCGGCGCGGCTGCGCGCGCCTTGTTCGCAGCACAGCTGGGCTTCGAGCCGGGCAATCCGGTCCTCGCTGAGCACACGCCGGAACGAAAAGGCGCAGGCTGCCGCCAAGCCGCCCGCCAGCATGGCAGCACTGGTCAGCCGGCGCGGCCATCCGTCCCAGTCGTCGCCGCAGGCCGGACGCCAGGCGCCAGCCATCAGCAGAGAGGTGCACAGCAACAGCAGGGTTCTCGACATCGCGCTTTTCATGGCACACCTTCCGACGAGGGTTAGGAGGAATCCTGCTCAACCTTACGTCTTTCTGAACGGAATTATTTTGCTCAGCCTCAACTCCATTAACCTAACGCCCCTCGCCCCGGTGCGCATCACACCGATGCCGGGTCAGCGGCGGTTCAGTAACAACATAGCCGACGCACGTTATAATGGAAGGTTGACGACAGGCTTAATCGACATTTATCGTGACTTACAGCATTAAAGAAATCTTCTATACCTTGCAGGGCGAGGGTGCGCATGCGGGCCGGCCGGCGGTGTTCTGCCGCTTTTCCGGCTGTAACTTGTGGACCGGCCGCGAAAGCGACCGCGCCGGCGCCGTGTGCCAATTCTGCGACACCGACTTCGTCGGCACCGATGGCGAACGCGGCGGCAAATTCAAGGACGCCGCTACCCTGGCCACCGAAATCGACAGCCTGTGGCCAAGCCGCTACACCGCCAGCAAATACGTCGTGTTCACCGGTGGTGAACCGCTGTTGCAGCTGGACGCGGCGCTGATCGACGCCATGCACGCGCGCGGTTTCACGATCGCGATCGAAACCAACGGCACGCTGCCCGTGCCGGCCGGGGTCGACTGGATCTGCGTCAGCCCCAAGATGGGTTCCACGCTGGTGGTCGAAAAAGGCAATGAAATCAAGGTCGTGATTCCGCAGGCCGGGCAGGACCTGAGCGCTTACGAGCATCTCGACTTCGAGAATTTCTTCGTTCAGCCGATGGACGGTCCCCTGGCCGGGTTCAACACGAAACTGGCGATCGACACCTGCCGCGGCAACCCGAAGTGGAAATTGAGCCTCCAGACACACAAACTCCTGCAAATCCCGTGAGCCTTTTTGCCTGAACCTATGCTGACCATTACCCGCAAACTCGAATTCGACGCCGGCCACCGCATCCCCGACCACAAGAGCCAGTGCCGCAACCTGCACGGCCACCGCTACACGCTGGAAATAACGCTGACCGGCGCGGTGATCGACGTCGAAGGCAACTCCGACAATGGCATGATCATGGACTTTTCCGACATCAAGGCGCTGGCCAAGGAGTACCTGGTCGACGTCTGGGACCACGCCTTCCTGGTGTACGAAAAGGATGCCGCAGTCAAGGACTTCCTGTCGAGCCTGCCGAATCACAAGACCGTCGTGATCGATCGCATCCCGACCGTCGAAAACCTGGCCCAGGTGGCCTGGAACATCCTCAGTGCGGCCTACACCGACCGCTTCGGCACCGGCCTGCGCCTGCAGAAACTCGTGCTGCACGAGACGCCGAACTGCTGGGCCGAAATCACCGATGCTTGAACTGCCCGAGTCGGCCCGCCTGCCTGAACTGCCGGCCGCGAGCGGCCCGCCGGCCGGCCTGGATGCGCAACCGAGCGCGGCCGACGCCGGCTACATGGCCTTGGCCCTCCAGGAAGCGCGCAAGGCCTGGCTTGCGGGCGAAGTGCCGGTCGGCGCCGTGGTGGTCAAGGATGGCGAGGTCGTCGCCACCGGCTTCAACCAGCCGATCGGCCGCCACGATCCGACCGCGCATGCCGAAATCGTCGCGCTGCGCGCCGCCGCCGACAAGCTCGGCAACTACCGCTTGCCGGGCTGCGAGTTGTACGTGACGCTCGAGCCATGCGCGATGTGTTCCGGCGCGATGATGCACGCCCGGCTGGCGCGCGTGGTGTACGCCGCGCTCGACCCCAAGACCGGCGTGTGCGGCTCCGTGCTCGACCTGTTCGCGCTCGAACAGCTGAACCACCACACCGAAGTGGTCGGCGGCGTGCTGGCCGGCGACGCTTCGGCGATGCTGAAAGCCTTCTTCGCCGAGCGCCGCGCAACATCCAGGGCTGCGCGCACGCCAGACCTGCCGTAGCACCCACGTTTGGTCGAAAATGGTATTCTGTTTTCATGCCATATCGACCACACCACGGGCGCGCGCCATGCCTAGCCTGAATGCCAACGGCATCCGGATCGCCTTCGACACCGCGGGCGATCCCAAAGCCACGCCATTGCTGCTGATCGCCGGCCTCGGCCTGCAATTGACCGCCTGGCCGGACGAGTTCGTCGAAGGCCTGGTAGACCTCGGCTTCTACGTGATCCGCTTCGACAACCGCGATTGCGGCCTGTCGACCAAGTTCGAGCACGCCGGCACGCCCAGCCTGCCGCTGGCCTGGCTCAAGGCCAAGCTGCGCCTGCCGCTGCGCTCGCCGTACAGCCTGCAAGACATGGCCGACGACGCCGTCGGCGTGCTGTCCGCGCTGGGCGTCGCGCGCGCGCACGTGGTCGGCATGTCGATGGGCGGCATGATCGGCCAGCTGCTGGCCGCCAAATACCCGTCGCGGGTGCTGAGCCTGACGTCGATCATGTCGAGCAGCGGCCGCCGCGGCCTGCCGGGACCGACGCCGGCGGTGCGGCGCGCGCTGCTGCGCCGGCCGAAGTCGGCGGGCGACCTCGACGCCGTGGTCGAGCATGCGGTGCAAATGCTGCAAACCATCGCCAGCCCGGCTTATCCGACGCCGGAAAAGCAGCTGCGGCGCCGGGTCGCGCGCGCGCTGCGGCGCAACTTCTCCCCGAGCGGCGCGACGCGCCAGATGCTGGCCATCGCCGCCTGTGGCGACCGCACCGGACAGCTGCGCACGATCGTCGCACCCACGCTGGTGATCCATGGCGCGGCCGACCCGATGCTGCCTTTGCGGTGCGGCGTCGACACCGCCAACGCCATCCCCGGCGCGCGCCTGGAGGTGATCGAAGGCATGGGCCACGACCTGCCGACCCAGCTGAACGAGCGCCTGCTCGCCTTGATCGACGAACATGCCCACGGTAAGATGACGCCCGACTCAACAGCGCGGCTCTTCGTCAAACAGTGATCCCCCAACACATCGTCAAGCGCATCGGCATCGCCCTGGTCGCGCCGGGCAGCTACGCACCCGAACCCGAGGCCGTCCCGCGCGGCATCGCCCGCCTCGAGCCGCATGGCATCCTGGTCCACAACTATTACGATCACGAGGCGCGCCACCTGCGCTTCGGCGCTACCGACGCGGCCCGCCTGGCCCAGATCGAGGCGGCGATCGACGATCCGGACGTGCAGGTGGTGATGGCGATCCGCGGCGCCTACGGCATGACGCGCCTGCTGCCGCACATCGATTTCGACCGGATGGCCGCGAGCGGCAAGATCTTCGTCGGCTTTTCGGACGTCACGGCCCTGCACATGGCGCTGTACGCCAGGACCGGCGCGCTGAGTTATGCCGGCCCGATGTTCACCAGCGACATCGGCGCGCGCGAGCCGGTCGAGTTCACGCTCGACGACTTCCTGCGCTGCCTGGCCGGCCCCACCCACACCGTCAACGGGCAGGGCGCCGGCAATCCGGCGCTGGACGTGTCCGGCACGGCCTGGGGCGGAAACCTGGCGATGGTGATGTCGCTGATGGGTACCGACTACTTCCCGCGCATCGACGGCGGCATCCTGTACCTGGAAGACATCGCCGAACACCCGTTCCGGGTCGAGCGCATGATGCTGCAGCTGATGCAGGCCGGCATCCTTCAGCGCCAGCGCGCCATCGTGCTGGGCGATTTTTCCGGCTACCGCCTGGGCGTCAACGACAACGGCTACGATTTCGACCAGATGCTGAGCTACCTGCGCGCGACGCTGCCGTGCCCGGTGCTGACCGGCCTGGAGTTCGGCCACATCGCGCGCCACGTGACGATCCCGTTCGGTGCCCAGGCGCGGCTGGTCTCGGACGGCGAGGCCTGGAGCATGACGCTGTCGGATTACCCGACCGTGCGCGTCGGCTGACGCTGATCCCGGCCGGATCAAGTGCCGGATCAATAGCGGCAACAAGCTGCCGCTGTAGCTGCCCCGATCGGATGTTAAAATAGACGGTTAATCGCAACGTCACGCAAAGGGTTTTCCCGTGCTCTCTACAGCCAATATCACCATGCAGTTCGGCGCCAAGCCGCTGTTCGAAAACATTTCCGTCAAATTCGGCGACGGCAACCGTTATGGCCTGATCGGCGCCAACGGCTGCGGCAAGTCCACCTTCATGAAGATACTGGGCGGCGACCTCGAGCCGTCCGGCGGCAACGTCTCGCTCGACCCGGGTGAGCGTCTTGGTAAATTGCGCCAGGACCAGTTCGCCTACGAAGAAGTGCGCGTGCTGGACGTGGTCATGATGGGTCACACCGAGCTGTGGGACGCGATCCGCGAGCGCGACGCGATCTACGCCAACCCGGAAGCGACCGACGAAGACTACATGAAAGCCGCCGAACTGGAAGGCAAGGTCGCCGAGTACGACGGCTACTCGGCCGAAGCGCGCGCCGGCGAGCTGCTGCTCGGCCTGGGCATCGGCACCGATCTGCACCAGGGCCTGATGAGCGCCGTGGCGCCGGGCTGGAAGCTGCGCGTGCTGCTGGCCCAGGCGCTGTTCTCGGATCCGGACATCCTGCTGCTGGACGAGCCGACCAACAACCTGGACATCCACACGATTTCCTGGCTGGGCGACATGCTGAACCAGCGCAATTCGACGATGATCATCATCTCGCACGATCGCCACTTCCTGAACTCGGTCTGCACCCACGTGGCCGACATGGACTACGGCACGCTGAAGGTTTACCCGGGCAATTACGACGACTACATGGAAGCGTCGACCCAGGCGCGCAACCAGCAGCTGGCGAACAATGCCAAGGCCAAGGAAAAGGTCGCCGAACTGCAGGAATTCGTGCGCCGCTTTTCGGCCAACAAGTCGAAGGCACGCCAGGCGACCTCGCGCGCCAAGCAGATCGACAAGATCAAGATCGAGGAATTCAAGCCGTCCTCGCGCGCCTACCCATTCGTGCGCTTCGAAGGCGAGAAAAAGCTGCACCGCCTGGCAGTCGAGACCGAAGGCCTGAGCAAGTCGTATGACCGGACCCTGTTCAAGAATTTCTCGATCATGGTCGAAGCCGGCGAGCGGATCGCCATCATCGGCGCCAACGGTGCCGGCAAGACCACGCTGCTGCGTTCGATCGGCAGCGCGCCGATCACCGGCCTGGATGCCGATACCGGCCGCGTCAAGTGGGCCGAGAACGCCAACCCGGGCTATATGCCGCAGGATCCGACCGAGGAATTCGCGACCGATGCCAACCTGACCGACTGGATGGGCCAGTGGACCAAGGAAGGCGACGACGACCAGGCCGTGCGCTCGATCCTGGGCCGCCTGCTGTTCGGCGGCGACGAAGTCAAGAAGTCGGTGCGCGTGCTGTCCGGTGGCGAAAAAGGCCGCATGATGTACGGCAAGCTGATGCTGGGCCGTCACAACGTGCTGCTGATGGACGAGCCGACCAACCACATGGACATGGAATCGATCGAGTCGCTTAACGTGGCGCTGGATAAATACGCCGGCACCCTGATCTTCGTCTCGCACGACCGCGAATTCGTGTCCTCGCTGGCGACGCGCATCCTCGAAGTCAAGGAAAACGAAGTGGTCGACTTCCGCGGGAATTACGAGGATTACCTGAGCAGCCAGGGTCTGAATTAATATTCGTGACGCGAACGCAAAAGGCGGATACACCGTGTCCGTCCTCGTCTGATTTATTGTGACGCAAACGAGAAATAGGGATTGTCCATGAACGACATCGTACCGATCAAGACTTTCGAATACGACCGCCCGGTAGGCGGCGTCTGCTCGACCGCCGAAGCCTGGGCACGCACGCCGTCGCCGCTCGAGGTGGCGCAAAAGACTGAACTGAAGGAGCGCATCAAGCAGCTGCTGAAGGAAAGAAACGCGACGCTGGTGGCGCATTACTACGTCGACGCCGACCTGCAGGACCTGGCCGAGGAGACCGGCGGCTGCGTCTCCGACTCGCTCGAAATGGCGCGTTTCGGACGCGATTGTCCGTCGCAGACGCTGGTCGTGGCCGGCGTACGCTTCATGGGCGAGACCGCCAAGATCCTCAGCCCCGAAAAGACGATCCTGATGCCGGACCTGGATGCGACCTGCTCGCTCGACCTGGGCTGCCCGGCCGATGAGTTCGCTGCATTCTGCGACCAGCACCCGGACCGCACCGTGGTCGTGTATGCGAACACGAGCGCGGCGGTGAAGGCGCGCGCCGACTGGATGGTAACGTCGTCGATCGGCCTGGACATCGTGAAATACCTGCATGAGCAGGGCAAGAAGATCCTGTGGGCGCCGGACCGTCATTTGGGCGCCTACATCCAGAAGCAGACCGGCGCCGACATGCTGCTGTGGCAGGGTTCCTGCCTCGTGCACGACGAGTTCAAGGGTATCGAACTGGACCTGCTGCGCGCCGAGTATCCGGACGCGAAAGTGCTGGTGCACCCGGAGTCCCCGGCCGCCGTCGTGGCCCAGGCCGACGTGGTCGGCTCGACCACCCAGCTGATCGACGCCGCGCGCAACAGCAGCGCCACCCACTTCATCGTCGCCACCGACAACGGCATCCTGCACAAGATGCGCATGGCCGCGCCGGGCAAGCACTTCATCGAAGCGCCGACCGCCGGCAACAGCGCCACCTGCAAGAGCTGCGCGCATTGCCCGTGGATGGCGATGAATGGCTTGCAAAACCTGGCCGACGTGCTCGAAGCAGGCGCGTCGAGCCCGAACCAGATCCGCGTCGATCCGGAAGTCGGCAAGCAAGCCAAGCGCGCGATCGACCGCATGCTCGATTTCGCGGCGGCGAAAAAAGCCAAGGCACTGCCGAGCGGCGCGCTGGAGCAGGAAGCCAAGCTGTTCTCGGGCGTGGGGCCGGCATGAGCAATCTGAAGAATCCATATGCCGGCGATGGCGCGTTCAGCGCGCAGGACAAGGACATCATGCAGCGCGCGTTCGAGCAGAACATCCTGGCCGCGCTGCTGGAAGACGTCGGCAGCGGCGATCTGACCGGCAAGCTGGTCCCGCTCGAGCCGCGCGCGCAGGCGCGCGTGATCGTGCGCGAGCAGGCCGTGCTGTGCGGCGCGCCCTGGTTCGAGGGCGTGATGCTTGCGGTCGACCAGGACATCGAGATCGACTGGCAATACGCCGAAGGCGACCTGATGGCGGCCGATTCGACCGTCTGCACGATCACCGGCTCGCCGCGTTCGCTGCTCACCGCCGAGCGCGCTGCGCTGAACTTCCTACAGCTGCTGTCGGGCGTGGCCAGCGCCACCCGCGTATACGTCGACGTGGTGGAGGGCACCCAAGCCAAGATCCTCGACACCCGCAAGACACTGCCGGGCCTGCGCCAGGCGCAAAAATATGCGGTGCGCGTGGGCGGCGGCGCCAACCAGCGCATGGCGCTGTACGACGGCATCCTGATCAAGGAAAACCACATCGCGGCCGCCGGCGGCATCACGCCTGCCGTGAAGGCGGCGATGGCGCTGGATGCCGGCGTGTCGATCCAGGTCGAGGTCGAGTCGATCGCCGAACTGGAAGAAGCCTTGAGCGCCGGCGCGGTATCTATCCTGCTCGACAACTTCGACCTGCAGATGATGCGCGATGCGGTGCGCATCAACGCAGGGCGTGCGCTGATGGAAGCCTCGGGCGGCATCAACATGCAGACCGTGCGCGCGATTGCCGAGACCGGTGTCGACCGGATCTCGATCGGCAGCCTGACCAAGGATGTCAAGGCGACGGATTATTCGCTGCGGATCGTCGGCTGAAGCTTGTCGTCCCGGCGCAGGCCGGGATCCATCACAATTTTCCGAAGTCAGCACCAGAGCCTGTGCCCCGGCCTCCGCCGGGGCGACATATTAGCGTGATGCGTCACAAAATCGTCAGGTTCCGCTCTCGCTCGCCCTGGCGCGCGCATCCGCTTGCGGATCGTTCAAATTCACCGGCGCCCCCGCGCGCCCGGCCACGTCCTCGATCGCATCCATCACCTGTTCCGGATGGGCGTAATGCGTCATATGGCCCACGCCCGGCTGCAGGCGCAGCTCGCTCCCCTGGATGCGTTCATGCAGGCGCTCGCTGTTGTGGCCTGGATCGACCACACGATCCTGGGTGCCGCTCACGAAAACCACCGGCACCTTCAGCTCGCCATAGCGCTTTGACAGCGCCAGCGCAGACGGGATCATCAGCGTGTTGTCGGCCGACGCCGCGCGCACCTGCTTGGGCCGCAGCATCATCCACACCGGCAACTTGCGGAAGCGCTCGGGCACTGGGCGCGGCGAGAACATCGCCTTGGTCAAGGGCCGCCACAGCATGCGCGTGGTGATCGGCGACACCGTGTAGCGCATCAGGTCGCCGATCACGGGGAAGGCCGGCGGCGCGAACAACGGCACGTCCGGGCGCAGGCTCGGATAGTAATAGCCGGACAGCAGCACCAGGCCGCGCACGAAATCCGGCACGTCGAGCGCCATCGCCAGCGCCACCAGCGTACCGATCGAATGGCCGACCACGATGGCTGAGTCGACGCCGATTTCCTGCAGCGCATGGTGCAGCAGCCGCGCCTGCGCTTGCGGCGTCCACAGGCGTGAGCGCGGCCGCTCGCTGTAGCCGAAGCCCGGGCGGTCGAACACGATCACGCGGTAATGCTCGGCGGCGCGATCGAGCAGGCCGCTGGCTTCGAAATCGCTGCCGTACACGCCGTTACCGTGGATCAGCACCAGCGCTGGCCCCTGGCCGCGCTCGAGGTAGTGCAGGCGCACGCCGTCGACGGTCACGAAGCGCCCACGCGGCGGATTCTCGGCTTCGACGCGCTTGGTTTGCGCTCGTACATACAGAAACGATGCCGCCAGGCCGAGTCCGGCCGCCAGCGCGCCGGCTTGCCAGCCCCTGATCTTCGAATTGCTCACAGTGTTCCCCCATCAAGTTGAATCGATGGTCCGACTGTAACAGGACGCCGTTTTTCAAGGAGCGCGGCCACGAGCGGCAGTAATTGTTCGCTGGATTCTTCGATCTTGATGTCGAGCAGGTCGTCGGCGCGTGTGCGCCCGAGGTTGATCGCGGCGATCTTCTTGCCGCTGGCCTGGGCCATGCGCGCGAAGCGGAAACCGGAGTACACCATCAGCGAGGAGCCGACCACCAGCAGGGCGTCGGCACGCTCCATCTGGTCGAGCGCGATTGCGGTGCGCGCCGGCGGGACGTTGTCGCCAAAAAAGACCACGTTCGGCATCAGCGTACCCCCACAGCAGGTGCACCAGGGCACCCGGAACTCGGCCAGCTCGGACGGCTCGACCGAGGCGTCACCGTCCGGCAGCGGCGTGGCGTCCGTGTGCAGCATGTGCGGATTCATGTCTTCGAGCTGGCCCTGAATGAAGGCGCGCGGAAACAGCGCCGAGCATTCGAGGCAGACCACCGTGTGGATGTTGCCGTGCAGCTCGAGCACGCTGTGGCTGCCGGCCTGGCCGTGCAGACCGTCGACGTTTTGCGTCAGCACCGAACCGATGTTGCCGATCCGCTCCAGCGCGGCGATGGCCAGGTGGCCCGGGTTCGGGCGCGCGCGCGACAACACCGGCCAGCCGATCATGCTGCGCGCCCAGTAGCGGCGCCGCACATGCTCGTGCTTGCGGAAGTCTGGACCGTGGATCGGCGGCTTGCCGCGCCGGGTGCCGTCACGATCGCGGTAATCGGGGATGCCGGAGGCAGTCGACAGCCCGGCGCCGGTCAGGACCAGCGCGCGCGGGTGCCGGTCGAGGAACTCGGCCAACTGCGCCGCATGCTCGTGAATCGGACTGTGAATCGGACTGTGATTCGAACCGTGATTCGGGTCGTGGATCGTGAATGCTTCGGCCATCGCCGTGCTCCGCCTTCTGGTTAGCCATGGAATGCTACCATTCTACCGCTGGGGCGGAAGGTGCGCTTCCAGACGGGAGCGGGACGCGGCCGGGTCGAGCGCTCAGCGGCGGCTCGAAACCACGATCCCAGCCACGATCAGGCCGAAGGCGAGTGCATGGTAGGCATGTGGCGCTTCACCGAGAAAGGCCGACGAGAGCAGCGCCGCGAACAAGGGCGTCAGGTTCATGAAGAAGGCACCGAGCCCGGGACCGCCACGGCGGATGCCTGCGCCCCACATCGCGTAGGCCAGTACCGCCGGGCCGATGCCGACAAAACACAGCGCCGCGCCCAAGCGGCCGCTCCAGGCCACCGGATGGGTGCCGAGCGTCCACTCGACGCCGCTGAACGCGCCCGACCACAGCAGGCCGAAGCCGACCTGCACGGCCAGGAACGCGGCCCAATCGGCGCGCAGGGCCGGCTCGTCCTTCGGCTGCAACAGCATCCAGCTGTAGAACGACCAGGCGATGGTCGCCAGGATCATGAACAGGTCGCCGGCCACAAGGCGCAGCGTCAGCAGTCCGGCGAGATCGCCGCGGCACAACACCACCAGCACGCCGGCGATCGACAGCGCCGCGCCCGCCACCTGCCACGGCTTGACCGCCACGCCATAAAAGATGCGCCCGACCAGCATCATCCACACCGGCACGCCGGAGGCCACCAGCGTGACGTTGAGCGGCGTCGAGGTGCGCAGCGCCAGGTACTGCAGCGAGTTGTACATGCCAATGCCGAGCAGGCCCAGCATCAGGTAGCGCGGCCAGCGCGCGCGCGCGCCCGCGAGCGCGCCGGGCGCACGCAAGGCCGGCCAGGCCAGCGGCAGCAGCACCAGCAGCGCGATAGCCCAGCGCAACAGGTTGAGCGTCATCGGCGGCACGGCTTCGCGCACCAGGCGGCCGACCACGGCGTTGCCGGCCCACAGCAGCGGCGGGACGGTCAGCAGGACGACGGTGGACGGCGCGAGCTTTTGACCCATCGCTGCGGCCCGGGCGTCGCCGGGCTCAATGACCCTGGCGCGGCGTCAGCACGCTCGGCAGCGCCTTCGGCAGCGTGTCCGGGTAGTCGCGCGAATAGTGCAGGCCGCGGCTTTCGCGGCGCGACAGCGCACTGCGCACGATCAGCTCGGCCACTTCGACCAGGTTGCGCAGCTCGAGCAGGTCGTTGGTGACGCGGAAGTTGCGGTAGTACTCGTCGATCTCTTCCTTGAGCAGCTTTATTCGGTGCTTGGCACGCTCGAGGCGCTTGGTGGTGCGCACGATACCGACGTAATTCCACATGAAGCGGCGCAGCTCGTCCCAGTTGTGGGCGATGACGACTTCCTCGTCGGCGTTGGTGACGCGGCTCTCGTCCCAGGCCGGCAGGCGCGGTGAATCGACCTTGGGCGAAGCGGCGATCTGCTGGGCGCAGGCGCGCCCGACCACCAGGCACTCGAGCAGGGAGTTGCTGGCCAGGCGGTTGGCGCCGTGCAGGCCGGTGTACGCCGTTTCGCCGACCGCGTACAAGCCGGGAATGTCGGTGCGCCCGGCCAGGTCGGTCACCACGCCGCCGCAGGTGAAGTGCACGGCCGGCACGACCGGAATCGGTTGCGTCGTGATGTCGATGCCGAACTCGAGGCAGCGCGCGTAGATGGTCGGGAAGTGCTCCTTGATGAATTCCGGGCTCTGGTGCGAGATGTCCAGGTGCACGTAATCGAGGCCGCGCTTCTTCATCTCGAAGTCGATCGCGCGCGCCACCACGTCGCGCGGGGCCAGTTCGCCGCGTTCGTCGTGGGCCGGCATGAAGCGCGTGCCGCCGGCCGTACCGGCTTCCGGCGGGAGTTTCAGCAGGCCGCCTTCGCCGCGCACCGCCTCCGAGATCAGGAACGATTTCGCGTACGGGTGGTACAGGCAGGTCGGGTGGAACTGGATGAACTCCATGTTCGACACGCGGCAGCCGGCGCGCCAGGCCATCGCAATGCCGTCGCCGGTGGAGGTATCGGGGTTGGTCGTATATAGATAGACCTTGCCGGCCCCGCCGGTGGCCAGCACGGTGTGCTCGGCCTCGAAGGTGAGCACCTTGCCGCTCTGTTCGTCCTGCACGTAGAGGCCGTGGCAGCGCGGCTGGCCGACCAGGGTGGGCGCGCCGCTGTGCACGCCGGTGGGCGTCAGCTTGTCCGAGGTAATCACGTCGATCGCGCAGTGGTGCTCGAACAGCGTGATGTTCGGGTGGGCGCGTACCTTCTGTTCGAGCGTGACCTGGACCGCATGCCCGGTGGCGTCGGCTGCATGGATGATGCGGCGCTGGCTGTGGCCGCCTTCGCGGGTCAGGTGGAAACCCAGCTCCGCGCTGTCGTCGCGCGTAAAAGGCACGCCTTGCTCGATCAGCCACTCGATCGCTTCGCGGCCATGCTCGACGATGGTGCGTGTGGCCGCCTCGTCGCACAGGCCGGCGCCGGCGACCAGGGTGTCGGCGACGTGCTGGTCGTGGGTATCGCCGGAATCGAGCACGGCGGCGATGCCGCCCTGGGCCCAGTTGCTCGCGCCGTCGAGCAGTTCGCGTTTCGAGATAATGGCGACCTTGCGCGTTTGCGCCAGGTGCAGGGCAACCGAGAGGCCCGCCAGGCCGCTGCCCACGATAGCTACGTCGAATTTCATCGCAGTCCAGGTTAGACGTGTTTTCACAGAGGCATCACTATAGACTATTTGACCAGTGTGCGTCAGGTCCTGCCCGCTTGTCGGGCCCAGCTTGCGTATCAGCGCCGCCGGCTGGCGCCGGCCAGGACGCTGTCGTACAGGCGGCGGTAGCGCGCCGCCGTCGCTTCCCAGCTGCGCTGGCTGGCCACGAACTCGGCCGCGGCTCGACCGAGCGCATGGCCGCGCCACGGCTCCCCCAGCAGGCGCACCAGGGCGTCGAGCAGGCAGACGGCGCTGCCGGCGCCGAACAGCACGCCGCTGTGCCCATGCACCAGCAGGTCGCGGTGGCGGGCGATGTCGGAGGCGACGATGGTGCAGCCCTGCGCTATTGCGTTCAGCAGGTGGCGCGACGGCAGCAGCGCATGCGGTCCCGGCAGCGCCGGGAATACCGCGATGTCGGCGCGCGGCAGCAGATCGGCGGCGCGCCGGCATGCCATGGCGCCGGTAACGGCGACGTGGCCGCGCAGGCCGGGCGCACGCACGCGCTCGAGCACTTCGTCCTCGCGTGCGCCGCCGCCAAGCACCAGCAGGCGCAAGGTGGGGAAACGGCGGCGCAGCGCCGGCATCACCGTTAGCAGCAGCTCGAGCCCGTCCTCGCGCCGCAGGCGGCCGCTGTAGACGATCAGCGGCGCGCCTTCCAGACCGGCGGGTACGCGCACGTGCGCGGGTACCGGCACCGGATCCAGGTCCGGCGCTTGCGGTATCACGGCGATGCGCCCACCGCGCAAGCCCTGGGCGCGCAGCAGCGCGCGCTGTTCGGCGCTGCCGGCCGCAAGCGCGTCGGCGCGGCGCAACGCCCAGCGTTCAGCGGCGCCGGCCGCGCCGGCATTGGCGCCATCGGCGGCGCGGCGTTGCGCGTCGACCACCAGCGGGATCCGGACAAGCCTGGCGACCGGCAGCGCAGCCAACGCGTGGCGCGTGGGCATGTGCACGTGGATCAGGTCGGGCCGCGTCAAGCGCGTGAGCTGACGCAGGCGCCAGGCCAGCGTGCCCAGCGCGCCGATCCGCCCGCCTGGGCCCCATGGCGGCGCAGTCCGGTAAAAGTGCCAGCCAGGCTGGTCCTGCCCCGGCTGGGCGTGCGCCGTGCCAGCTTCGACGTCAGGCTGGCCATTGGGCGGCGCCGCCGTCAGCTGCACGGTCTGCACGCCTTGGGCGCGCAAGTGGCCGAGCAGCGCGAGCGAGCGCCGGCGGTAATCGTTGCGGCGCCGCGCCGCATAGTCGAACAGGTGGAGAACGCGCATGGGCAGAAGAAGGGCTACTCCGCCCAGTGTCCATGCCCACCGAGCACCGTGTCGGCGTCCTCGCTGCGCGTGACCGCATCGTACACGGCCAGGTAATCGCGCGCCATCGCCGGCATGCTGTGGCGCGCGATGACTTGGCTGCGCGCGCGGGCCCCGTGGCGTGCGGCGATGGCCGGGATGCGGCAATAGTCGGCGATGGCGGCCGCCAGCAGATCGGCCGAGCCTGGCGGCACCAGGATGCCGGTGAAACCCGGATGCACCAGCTCGGTGTGGCCGCCGACCGCCGTGGCCACCACCGGCAGTCCGCTGGCCATCGCTTCCAGGATCGCGTTCGAACGGTTTTCGACACGCGCGGGCTGGACGAACAGGTCCATCGCCCGCATCAGCTGGGGCACGTCGGCGCGCATGCCCGGCAGCCAGGCGCGCTCGGCGGCGCCGCCACGCTGCAGCATCGCCAGGCACTCGGCGCGCTCGGGGCCGTCGCCGACGATCAGCAGGCGCAATCGCGCGTGCGCCGGGTGCGGCGAGGCGATCAGGCGCAGGAAGGCTTCGACCAGCGTGACCTGGCTGCCGTCGCCGTCCATGCGGCCGACGCTGCCCAGCAAGAACACATTGTCCTGCATGAAGCCGGGCGGCCCGACCGCGGCGGCGGGACCCAGGCGCGGGTGGAACTGCACGCTGTCGACGCCGTTCGCGATTTGCGATACGCGCGCCGGCTCGGCGCCGATCGATTCGACCAGCCAGTGTTCCAGGTCGCTGCTGACGGCGATGAAGTGGTCGATCAAAGGGCACAGCAGACGGCACAGCAGGCGGCCGCGCAGGCCTCGTGCGCCCTCGTCCGGCAGGATGCGCGCGTGCTCGGCATGCACGCGCCGGTGCACGCCGGCGAACATGGCCACGACCTGGGCCAGCAGGCCGGAACGGTTGCGCGTGTGGATCAGGTCCGGCTGCAACTGCCGCAGCACGCGGTACAGGCGCAGGTAGTGCAGCGGATCGCAGCAGTCCGGGCGCTTGTGGATGTGGATGATGTCGACGCCGAGCTCGCGCAGTCCGCCTTGGTAGTCGCCGGTGTCATGCAGGCAGATGATGGCATGCCGGTAGCGCTCGGCCGGCAGGTGGCGGATCAGGCTGAGCAGGCCGTTCTCGGTCTCGGCCGACGCCAACCGTTCGACGAGGTGCACGACAAGCAGCGCTCGCTCGCCGTCCTGCGCGGCGGCGTCGACGGGATGGTGTCCGCTCATGTTCAGGCATCCGCGCAACACCGGGGACAGGCAGCGCGGGGACTGGTAGCGGCGCAGCTCGCCGAGCAGGACGGGCGATGGCATGCACGAAGGCGCAGGGCACGGTGTTCGCGGCGGATCATGACGGACTGCTCCATGCAGGCTGCTCCATGCTCGGTGGCGTCGAAGTCGGCGCGAAATCGTAGCGAAATCGTAGCGAAATCGTTGGCAAAATGGTGCGAAATTGGTACTAAATTGGCGCGAAAGCGGTGGCTTGGCTGGCATCGGAACGCGCCAGCCGAGCGCACAAGACCATTATAGGTCGCACGAATCGGCGGCTTTTTTGCGCTTGCTGCACCGTTGATAGGTCTCAAAAAACCTTTGGATGGTTCCCATGCGGGCGAACCAGATGTCCAATATCCCTGTCATCCCTGTCCAGGCAGCCGTGGCCGCCATCCGTTCGTCGCCGCACCGACTACGCATCGCGCGCGACGTTAGGATTGCGACTCCAATCGAATGAGGACACACCATGCCAAACCATAATCCGAACGATATCGCCGAACTGAGCGCAAAGATCAAGGGGACCCGCTTCCCGATGTTTACCTGGCAGGACGCCCACGGCCACCTGCTCAGCCAACCGATGACCCAGGAGCACATCGACGACGATGGCGGCATCTGGTTCTTCACCTCGACCCTGACCTCGCTGTGGGATTGCATCGCGCACCGCCCGCAGGTCAACCTGGCGTTCTCGAAGCCCGACGACCAGCATTACGTCTCGGTGGCCGGCACGGCCGAGCGTGTGGTCGACCGCGAACTCATCCGCAAGATGTGGAATACCGGCGCCCAGGCCTGGTTCCCGGCCGGCCCGGACGACGAGCACGCCGTGCTGATCCGCGTCGACCCGCACTCGGCCGAGTACTGGGATTCGAACGACAACAAGATGGTGCGCATGTTCGCCATGGCCAAGGCCGCAGTGACCGGCACCACGCCTGACTTGAACAACGACCACGGCACGCTGAAGCTGTAAAGCCCGCACGGGCGCGGCCTTTTCTCTCTTGCAATAAACGCATCGGCTCGGTACAGTACACGCTTCTTTCAACGGGAGCGGCAATGGGTTTCGAAGGGCAGGGCCGGGCGCGATGAGCGGCCCGCAAGCGTGGGCGGCCGCGGTCCTGTCCGAGCTGATGCGCACGTCGCCGCTGGAACTGGCGGCCAACGTGTTCACCGCGACCAACATCGTGCTGGCGGGTCGCAACAATATTCACACTTGGTGGACCGGCATCGTCGGCACGGCCCTGTTCGCGGTCGTGTTCGCCACGAGTCACCTGTACGCCGACGTCGCATTGCAGCTGTTCTTCGTTGCCACCGGCATTCTCGGCTGGTGGAAGTGGCTACGCGGTGACCATGGCGAGCCGCTGCCGATCCGCCACGCCACCGTTTCCCAGCTGGCCTGGACCGTCCCGGCGGGCATCGTCGCGACCGCGGCCTACGGCGCCATGCTGCATTTTTATACGCAGGCCTACGCGCCGTTCTTCGATTCGACCGTGCTCGTGTTCAGCATCATCGGCCAGATCCTGATGATGCAGCGACGGGTCGAGAACTGGGCGTTCTGGCTTCTGGTGAACACGATCTGCGTACCGCTCTACTACAGCCGCGGCCTGCACCTGACCGCGCTGCTGTACGCCGGCTTCTGGATCAACGCCGTCTATGCCTGGCGCAACTGGCGCCGCCTTGCCGCATTGCCCTCCGCATCATCTTCTTCACCCCTGCACACCGAAAGCTCCCACGCATGAACAAGAAACCGATCGCGGCCGCCGTGGCCGCATTCGCCGCGTTGTCGCTGGCGCTCCACGCCGGCGCCCAGACCGCGACGCCGGAAGCCGCGCCCAAACACGTCGTCGCCGTACACGCCGGCCGCCTGGTTGACGTCGTCGCCGGCAAGGTGCTGACCGACCAGACCATCCTGATCGAAGGCGAACGCATCGTCGCGGTCGGTCCCAGCGCGAGCGTGAGCGTGCCGGCCGGCGCCGAGACGATCGACCTGTCGCGCTCGACTGTGCTGCCCGGCCTGATCGACGCCCATACCCACCTGACCGCCGACCCGTACATGAGCGGCTACCGTTCGCTCGGCGTGTCCGACGTCCGCGCCGCCATGTTCGGCGTGCAGTCGGCGCGGCGCACGCTGGAAGCAGGCTTCACCACGGTGCGCAACGTCGGCGCCAGCGGCTTCGGCGACGTGGCGCTGCGCGACGCCATCAACGACGGCGAAATCGAAGGCCCGCGCATGCGCGTGTCCGGCTATCCGATCGGTATCCAGGGCGGCCATTGCGACAACAACCTGCTGCCGCACGATTTCCACTACCAGGACGGCGGCGTGGCCGACGGTCCTTGGCAGGGTCGCACCAAGACGCGCGAGATGGTCAAGTTCGGCGCCGACGTGATCAAGATCTGCGCCTCGGGCGGCGTGCTGTCGAAGGGCGACGAGCCGGGCGCCGAACAGCTGACGCTGGAAGAGATGAAGGCGATCGTCGACGAAGCGCACAAGCTGGGCCGCCGCGTGGCCGCGCACGCACACGGCGCGCTCAGCATCCGCGACGCGATCATCGCCGGCGTCGACTCGGTCGAGCACGCCAGCCTGATCGACGATGAAGGCATCAAGCTGGCCAAGCAGCACGGCACCTACCTGGTGATGGACATCTACAACGACGACTTCATCCTGTCCGAGGGCGGAAAGGCCGGCATGCTGCCGGAGTCGCTCGAGAAGGAGCGCAAGGTCGGCCGCGTCCAGCGCGAGAACTTCCAGAAAGCCTGGCGCGCCGGCGTCAAGATGGCCTTCGGCACCGATGCCGGCGTCTATCCGCACGGCGACAATGCCAAACAATTCCATTACATGGTCAAGTTTGGCATGACGCCGATGCAGGCGATCCAGGCCGCGACCGTGGGCGGCGCCGACCTGCTCGGCTGGCAGGACCGCGTCGGTTCGCTGCAGGTCGGCAAGTACGCCGACATCATCGCGGTCAACGGCGATCCGCTGGCCGACCCGAGCGCACTGACGCACGTGCAGTTCGTGATGAAGGGCGGGGCGGTGATCAAGGGGCAGGCCGCCGGGCGCTGAGCGCTTTGCTTGGCCAGGCGTTTTTGCCTGGCCGTATCGTCCATTTGCACAAATGCTTATGTGCTAGTCTGATTCTTCTTGAACAAATGACGATGGAGGATACGATGCCCAGCGACGATTACCAAGCCTGTATCGACGCCTGCCAGGCCTGCGCCACTGCCTGTGACAATTGCTCGACCGCTTGCCTGCAGGAAGACGACGTCAAGATGATGGCGCGCTGCATTGCGCTCGACATGGACTGCGCCGCCATCTGCCGCGACGCCGCCGCCTTCATGGCGCGCGGCAGCGCGTTCGCGGCCGAGATCTGCCGCCTGTGCGCGACGATCTGCACGGCCTGTGCCGAAGAGTGCGGCAAGCACCTGATGGCGCATTGCCAGCAATGCGCCGAAGCTTGCCGGCGCTGCGCCGAGGCGTGCCGCCGAATGGCTGGCGCGGCTTGAGCGGAGGGCCTCGTGCGCGCGTGAGCGCGGACGCGCCGGCGCCCGCGGAATGTTATGCCCGTGGCGGCGGCAAATCGCTTTCGTCCTGGTTGGCGCCGGTCTCGGGCGTGCCCAGACCGGTCGGCTGGCGGCCGGACTGCGCGCTGCGCGTGTCCTGGTAGCCGCGCGCGATCGCCGTGGCGTCGCTGCCGGCGCCTTCGGGTTCGGCGCCGGTGCTTCCTGCGATCGCATCATCGGCCGACGGCGCCGGTCCTGGCGCCATCGGCGCCACTTCGAGGTCTCTCGGCTGGGTCTGCTGTACGCCGCCGCTGCCGCCGGTTTCGGCCATCGACTCGTGCGTCAGCGTCGAGCCGGCTTCGCCGCTGGTGGGGCCGCCCACGCCCAGCGTGGTCGAGGCCGTGTCCTGGTTGCTTTGCTGTGTGCTCATCTGCTGTTCTCCCGTCTCTAATATAAAGCGTCGTTGCTGTTCGATCGTGCACTCCGTACGGGCGCACGCGTATCGGCGCGCGCAGCACGCCAATGTAGGAGAGGGGCCCTGCGGAGCGCCGCCCCCGTCAATATGCCGGTATGCCGCGGCGCGCGTTCAGACCGGCAGGTCGGACTCGCCGCCGCCGATGCTGCCGAAATCCTGCAACTGGTCGAGCGTCAGGCGGCGCTCGTTCAGCGCTGCGACGATCGCCTGCAACTGCTCGGGATCCGGCTGCAGATAGATCGTGCGCTGCTCGACCAGATGCTCCCAATAAGGCGTGTAGGGCACGTCGGTCTCGGCCATCACCTTGGCCTTGAACGTGCCGTCCTGCATTTCGCCGACCAGCATCACGCGGGTCGTGTCGGGCGTGGTATTCCTCACCGTCATGTTCATGGATGCTCCTTTCGATTCGATGTCGTCGGGCTTATTGTCCCGTACGTCAGGGCAGGGTGCAAACACGGTTCAAGCGTGCGCACGGTGGCGCTCCCCGGCCGAGGCATCGCTGGACCTGTGGCGTGGAGTGCTATACTGGTCCGACCATGGCCCGTCGTGTTCTATACATCTTGCTCGCAGTGATGACATTCCAGCTCAGCTGGAGCGTCGCCGCCGGCTATTGCACGCACGAGACGAATCGCGCGACCAATCACTTCGGCCATCACCAGCACCACGCCAGCGAACAGGAGCTGTCGCTGGATGCGAAGCAAAAATCGAAGCAGATCAAAGTGCTCGCGATGCATGATGCGCACTGCACGTCGCACTTGCACCTGTCGCTCGCCGCGTCAAGCCTGAGCGAGTGCCCGGGCCTTGCGGACAATGCCGGGAGCGCCGTCGCCGATTCGATTGCCTCCCCGGATTCCGTATTCCCATCCCCTCCCGAACGTCCTCAGTGGACTCGCCGCGCCTGATCCCGCGGCTGTCCTTCTTGCGACTCGTCCTTTGAAACCCTGAAGCGCATTTCCGCGCGCCCTCGACGGTGCGCGGAGGACTGCCGCCGGCTATTTCCCATCAATAGTCTTCGGAGTCATCATGCAATCCAGGCATTTCGTGCCGGGAGCGCTGGTCCTGCTGCTGCAGGCCGCGCTTCCGGTCGCATTCCCGGCTGCCCATGCCATGGGGCAGCAAAATCCATCGACGGCGTCCGGCTCGCCGGCGTCGACCGCCAGAGCAACCTTGCCGCTCACGCTGGAGCAGGCCATCGATATGGCGCTGGCATCCAATCCGTCGTTGCGCTCCGCTACGCGCGCGATCGGTATCGCCGACGGCGCCGTGCAGCAGGCGGGCGCCCGGCCCAATCCCGAACTGTCCTTCCTGACCGAGGGGACGGACCGCAACGCCCGCACAGAAACCACCCAGATCAACCAGGTGATCGAGCTGGGCGGGAAGCGCGCGGCGCGCGTGGCCGCTGCCGAGCAGGAGCGCAACATCGCGCTCGACGAGGTGAGCGCCAAACGCGCGGAGCTGCGTGCCGACGTGATCGTGGCCTACATGGAAGCGCTCAGCGCGCAGGAAAGGGTCACGCTGGCGCAGGCCTCGCTCGATCTGGCGCGCAAGTCCAAGGATGTCACGGGGCGCCGGGTACGAGCCGGCAAGCTGTCTCCGGTGGAGCAGACGCGCTCCGGCATCGCCGAGGCATCGGCGGGGCTCGATGCGGCTCAGGCCGAAGCGGACCTTGCGCTCGCCAAGCGACGGCTGGCCGCGCTGCTGGCCACCCTGCGGCCGATCGAGCAAGCGCTGCAGGCTCCCGCCGCCGCGTTCGACCAGCTGCCGGCCTGGTCGGCGCTGGCGGCACGATTGGAAACTTCGCCACGACTGCGCCGTGCCCGATCCACGGTTGCGGGTCGCGATGCCCAGGTCACGCTGGAGCAGGCGCAGCGGATTCCTGACGTGACGGTGACGATCGGCGCCCAGCGCGAGCGTGCAGGCGACGGCAACGGCGGCCGTACCCAGGGCGTGGTCGGCCTGTCGATCCCGCTGCCGCTGTTCGATCGGAACCAGGGCAACAGCTTGGCGGCGCTGCGTCGTGCCGACCAGGCGCGCGACGATCTCGAGGCCGAGCGTCTGAGCCTGACGCAAGCCCTGGCCGATGCCTGGCAGCGCGCCGACGTCGCATCAAACCAGGCGCTCACGCTGCGCGACCAGGTCTTGCCGGCAGCCCGGAGCGCGTATGACGCCGCAGCGACCGGTTTCGAGCTTGGCAAATTCTCCTTCACCGATGTCCTCGATGCGCAGCGCACGCTGTTCCAGACACGAGCGCAATACCTGCGCGCGCTCGCCGACCGCTACCGCGCCCTTGCCGACATCGAACGCTACGTCCCCGTCAGCGGCGACACGCGTGCCACCCATTGAAAGCACTCCACATGAAATCCATCCATCAAACTAGCTCGACAAAGGCGGTACTGGCGATCGTCGCGATCGGCCTGGTCCTCGGCGCCCTCATGCTGTTCTGGAAGAAGGAACCCAGTCCGGCAGCAGGCGCCGCAGGTCGTCAAAATGAGAAAGCCGCAGCGGCCGAAAAGGCCGTGACCAAAGAAGCAGCGCAGACCCATGCGGACGAGGAAGGTCTTGTCCGCCTCACGCCGCAACAGATCCGGCAGGCCGGCATCAAGACCGCCAGCGCCGGGCCCGCGACGATCGAAGCGTCGATCCGGTTGCCGGGTGAGGTCCGCTTCAACGACGATCGCACCGCGCACATCGTCCCGCGCGTACCCGGGATCGCCGAGTCGGTACAGGCCGAACTCGGCCAGACGGTCAGGCGGGGCCAAGTGCTGGCCGTCATCTCCAGTCCCGAGCTGGCCGAGATGCGCAGCGCGCTGAACGCGGCGCGCACGCGGCTCGATCTCGCAAGCGCGACCTACACGCGCGAGAAAAAGCTTTGGGAAGACCGGATATCGGCGCAGCAGGACTATCAGCAGGCGCGGCAGGCCTTCGAGGAAGCGCGGATCGCGGCGAACAACGCGCAGTCGAAACTGAGCGCGCTGGGCATCCGCGCCGGCGCCGCCGCATTGAATCGCTACGAGCTGCGCGCCCCATTCGACGGCGTCATCGTCGAAAAGCACATCAGCCTGGGCGAAGCCGTCAAGCAAGACGCCAACGTGTTCCTGCTGTCCGACTTGTCGCATGTGTGGGTCGACATCGTGGTCACGTCCAAGGACCTGGGCAGGGTGCATGTCGGCCAGGCCGCCAGGGTCGAGGCGGCGGCGACTGACCTGAGCGCGACCGCCAGGGTCAGCTACGTCGGCGCGCTGGTTGGCGAGCAGACGCGCGCCGCGACCGCGCGGCTCGAACTGGTCAATCCTGCGCTGGCGTGGCGCCCCGGCCTGTTCGTCAACGTGGCGCTGGTGCAGGATGCCAGGCGCGCGGCCGTCGCCGTGCCGAGCGATGCGCTGCAGACGGTCGAGGACAAGCAAGTCGTTTTCGTCCAGGCGCCCGAGGGATTCAAGGCGCAGTCCGTGACGGTCGGCGCCAGCGACAAGGCGCACAGCGAAATCCTGCAAGGCTTGTCCGCTGGAGCGGTGTATGCCACTGCCGGCAGCTTCGTCCTGAAGGCCGAGCAGGGCAAGGACAGCGCCGACCATGGGCATTGAGGAGAGACCCGCCATGTTCGAGCGCATCATCCGTTCCGCCATCGAACACCGATGGATCGTCATGCTGGCCGTGTTTGCGATGGCTGCCATCGGCGTGTACAACTACCAGCGCCTGCCGATCGACGCGGTCCCGGACATCACCAACGTCCAGGTCCAGATCAACACCTCGGCCCAGGGTTATTCGCCGCTCGAGGTCGAACAGCGCGTGACGTATCCGATCGAGACCGTGATGGCCGGCTTGCCCGGCCTGGAACAAACCCGTTCGCTGTCGCGCTATGGCCTGTCGCAGGTCACCGTCATCTTCAAGGACGGCACCGACATTTATTTCGCGCGCCAGCTGGTCAACCAGCGCATCCAGGAAGCCAGGGAAAACCTGCCGGACGGCGTGACGCCGGCCATGGGCCCGATCTCGACCGGCCTGGGCGAGATCTACTTGTGGACCGTCGAGAGCGAGCCCGGCGCGAAGAAGGCGGACGGTTCGCCATACTCGCCGGCCGACCTGCGCGAGGTGCAGGACTGGATCATCAAGCCGCAGTTGCGGCAGGTGCCTGGCGTCACCGAGATCAATTCGATCGGCGGCTTTGCGAAGGAGTACCACGTCACGCCCGATCCGGCCAAGCTCAGCTCGTACGGCCTGACGCTGGACACGGTCGTCGAGGCGATCGAGCGCAACAACGGCAACGTCGGCGCCGGCTACGTCGAGCGGCATGGCGAACAGTTCCTGGTGCGTGCACCCGGCCAGGTGCGGTCGCTGGACGACATCCGCGACACCGTCGTCAGCAAGCGGCGCGGCGTGCCGGTTCGCGTGCGCGACGTGGCGACGGTGGGCCTCGGTCGGGAGCTGCGTACTGGCGCGGCGACGGACAACGGCAAGGAAGTCGTCCTGGGCACGGTGTTCATGCTGATCGGCGAGAACAGCCGCGTGGTGGCCAGGGCAGTCGCCGACCGGATGGCGCAGATCGACAAGACGCTGCCGGCCGGCGTCAAGGCGGTCCCGGTGTATGACCGCACGGTGCTGGTCGACCGGGCCATCGCCACGGTGAAGAAGAACCTGCTCGAAGGGGCGGTCCTGGTGATCGTGATCCTGTTCCTGTTCCTCGGGAATATCCGTGCGGCGGTCATCACGGCGCTGGTGATTCCGCTGTCCATGCTGTTCACGTTTTCCGGCATGGTGGGCTACAAGATCAGCGCGAACCTGATGAGCCTTGGCGCGCTGGACTTCGGCATCATCATCGACGGCGCGGTCGTCATCGTCGATAACTGCATACGCCGGCTCGCCCATGCGCAGGAAGGTCACGGGCGCGAGCTGACCCGGGCAGAGCGCTTTCAGGAGGTGCTCGCGGCCGCGCGCGAGGCGCGCCGTCCGCTGCTGTTCGGCCAGTTGATCATCATGGTCGTGTATCTGCCGATCTTCGCATTGGCGGGCGTGGAAGGGAAGATGTTTCACCCGATGGCCTTCGCCGTCGTGCTGGCCCTGATTGGCGCAATGGTTCTCTCGCTGACCTTCGTGCCGGCTGCGGTGGCGCTGTTCATCGGCAAGGGGGTTGCCGAGAAGGAAAACCGCCTGATGCGCATGGCGAAGACGTGGTACGCCCCGGTGCTGGCCAAGGTCCTGGCCAACGGGCCGGTGGTGCTGGCGTCGAGTATCGTGATGGTGGTCCTCTCCGGATTGCTGGCAACGCGCCTGGGAAGCGAGTTCATTCCGAACCTGAACGAGGGCGACATCGCCATCCATGCCTTGCGTATCCCGGCGACGAGCTTGACCGAATCGCTGGCGATGCAGCAAAAGATCGAGCGGGGGCTGAAGGCAAAGTTTCCCGAGATCGATCGCGTGTTCGCGCGCACGGGCACGGCCGAGATTGCGTCCGATCCGATGCCGCAGAATGTCTCGGACGGCTACATCATGCTCAAGCCGGAGGCGCAGTGGCCGGCGCCGAAAAAGACGCACGCTGAACTGGTCGAAGCTATCCAGAAAGAGACCGCGAATCATGCCGGCAACGCGTTCGAGTTCTCGCAGCCGATCCAGCTGCGCTTCAACGAACTGATCTCGGGCGTGCGCAGCGACGTGGCGGTGAAGGTCTACGGCGACGACATGGACGTGCTGGCCAGGACCGGACAGCGCATCGCCGCGGTGCTGCAGAAGGTCCCGGGCGCCTACGAGGTCAAGGTCGAGCAGACCGGCGGCCTGCCGATGCTGTCGGTGAATATCGACCGCGAAAAGACGGCCCGCTACGGCCTGAACATCGCCGACGTGCAGTCGGTCGTCGCGACCGCCACCGGTGGCCGCCTGGCCGGAAACATGTTCGAGGGCGATCGCCGCTTCGACATCGTCGTGCGGCTGCCGGAAGCGCTCAGGAGCGACATCGACGCGCTGCGTCGTCTGCCGATCGCTCTGCCCGGCGACGCACCAGGTTCGGCGTCGTACGTGCCCTTGAGTGAAGTTGCCGAGCTGGTATTCGCACCGGGCCCGAACCAGATCAGCCGCGAGAACGGCAAGCGCCGCATCGTCGTCAGCGCCAACGTGCGAGGGCGCGACGTCGGCGGTTTCGTGCCCGAGGCGCAGGCGGCGATCGCCGGCTCGGTCCGGATCCCGGCCGGTTACTGGACGGGTTGGGGCGGCACCTTCGAGCAGCTGCAGTCGGCCACCCACCGCCTCAAGCTGGTCGTGCCGCTTGCGCTGTTGCTGGTGCTGACCCTGCTGTTCGTGATGTTCGGCGACATCATGGACGGGCTGCTGGTGTTCACCGGCATCCCGTTCGCGCTCACGGGCGGTATCGTCGCGCTGTCAATGCGCGGGATTCCGCTGTCGATCACGGCGGCGGTCGGCTTCATCGCTTTGTCGGGCGTGGCCGTCCTGAACGGTCTGGTGATGATCTCATTCATCCGCACGCTGCGGGAGGAGGGCATGTCCCTCGATCAAGCGATCGTGCAGGGTGCGCTGACGCGCCTGCGGCCGGTGTTGATGACGGCCCTGGTTGCGTCGCTCGGCTTCGTGCCGATGGCGCTGGCGACCGGCACCGGAGCAGAAGTGCAGCGACCGCTCGCGACGGTCGTGATCGGCGGGATTCTGTCGTCGACGGCGTTGACCCTGCTGGTGTTGCCGCTGCTGTATCGGATCGCGCATCGCAGGACCGGTGACGGAATCGAGGAGGGAACGGCTGCATTGGTGCGGTCGTCCTGATGGCGTGGGGAAGGGCAGCCGGCTGGAACAGCGAAGGCGAGTTCCCTTCCCAGAGCACGAGCGAAGCACATTACCAGGTCAGGACGCAGTCCATGCTCGCAGCCGGCATGGGGCAGTCGTCGTAAGCAATAGGCTTCCGGCCGGGCAAACGGCGCAGACCAGCGGATGCCGGCGCGCCAGTTCGTAGCCCGAAATGTACGAAGGGCGGAGCTGCATGCCGAGGCTGTGAACGGGTGCAAAAAAGCCTGCTTCGAGGCGCGAGAATTGCAAGGCATTGTCGCCGCCGCGCCCGGCGCCTACTAAAACTTTAACTCGACATTACCAAATATATTGTCGAGTTCAATAACCGAGCGGGACCAATGCTATACTGTACAAAGATACAGCCCCTTTCAGCCGTCCATGCCACATTTTATTCCAATCGACCTCGGTCCGTCATCGCCGGAAGAGTTCGCCGGTCAACCGCGCGGCGAGAGCCGCCGCCTGCAGGTCAAGATGTACCGCCTCGCCGACGATGCGATCACCGAAGCCACCACCGACATTGAGCTGGCGCGCGAATTCATCGCCCACGGTGAGCTGAGCGCGAAATCGATCCAGAATTCGCAAAAAGAGCTGTACCGCTTCCTGACCTGGTGCCGCGAAGAAGCTAAAAAGACACTGGCGCAGCTGAACGTCGCCGACCTCAACGCCTACAAGGAATTCCTCAAGGATCCGCCGCCCGAGTGGGTCTCGACCACCAAATGGCCGCGCAGCGACTCCCGCTACCGGCCATTCACCGGGCCACTGTCCGACGCCAGCCGGCGCCAGGCGATGATCGCGGTCAAGGGCCTGATGGGCTTTGCCGAACAGACCGGCTATTTGCGCCGCAACCCGGGCGCGCTGGTGCGCAACGTGCGGGCGGCGTCCGCCAGCCGGATCACGCGCTACCTGACCCAGGGCGCAATCGCGCTCGCCCTGGATACGGTCAGTGCTCGCCCGGCCGACACGCCGACGGCTCTCCGGCGCCGCGCGCGCGACCGCTTCCTGCTGGTGGCGTTCGCCCACACCGGCGCGCGCCTGAACGAGATCGTCAGCGCGACCATGGGTTCGATCTACAACGAAGGCAACGGCCGCTGGTGGCTGGACGTGCTCGGCAAAGGCAACAAGCCACGCCGCCTGCCGGTCCCGCCCGACATGCTCGAGGCGTTCCAGGCCTATCGCTTGGCCTTCGAGCTGCTGCCGCAGACCGGTCGCACCGACCGTACGCCGCTGGCGCTGTCGAGCCGGTCGCGCGAACTGGCGCGCATCACCGACGAAGCGGCGTCGGAGGCGATCAAGGCCGTGTTCGCGGACGCCGCACGCGCCGCCGATGCGAAAGGCGACCAGGACACCGCGGCCAGCCTGCGCCATGCGTCGGCGCACTGGCTGCGCCACAGTATGCTGACCAACCACGCCAACAATGGCGTGCAGCTGAAAACTTTGCAGGACACCGCGGGGCACGCAAACATCGCCACCACGGCGGCCTATCTGCACAAGACCGACAACGAGCGCCACGACGAGATCATCCGGTCGGCAAACGGGAAGAGCATTCTGTGAAGCCCTTAGTCCGCCGACAGAAAGATGTGAGTGAGTTCTGAAGGCGACTTCATAGGGAAAGCTGCGAAAGTGGAGGGCGCGACTCACGTTATTCTGTCGCGCTGCAACGACAGAATAACGTGAATATGTCTGCTTGCGACAGAAATTTGTGAGTATTTCGTCCGCTACTTTACGCCCTTCCGCATAAATTCTGGCCGCTTCGGTGACATGCGCTCCGAGCGGACGAACTCCGACTTCATTTTCACGCATCGTTTGATCGGTGCGGATCGAAGCAAACATCACTCGTTAGTCGCCAGTTGGCATTGGAATTGTTCCACATGCAGCCGGCCGTCCCCCGCGACAGAAATTTGTTAGTAATCGTGCGCCCATCATTTTCCGCTTTGGTTAGCATTCGCCAGGTTACTCAGCTGTTGGTCATCGTGGACTGAACACTGTCGCAAAGGTAATCCGACTCTCGTCCAGCCCCTCACTGTTAAGGCTCAGGCCCGAACCATAGTTCGTCGCCGTCTTGCAATTGTGGAGGAAGATCGGTGAAAGGTACCAAACCATCCGGCCGGTTAGGCACTCGGCTGCGGGGCAAGCTCGCAACTGCCTACGGACTACGCGGCCACCATAACTCAGCCCTCTGGTATGTCTATAGTCCGCTTACGGACAAAGACTGGGTACTACCGAGCGAGC